>Ga0209573_1001239_pt1 | contig 41378 bp, 32 predicted proteins | sample TNRBio252014_DNA_FD_185870 | JGI IMG/M metagenome (GOLD analysis project Ga0209573, IMG submission 185870) | Wastewater treatment Type I Accumulibacter community from EBPR Bioreactor in Madison, WI, USA - TNR Reactor_6/25/2014_ DNA (SPAdes)... | ecosystem: Engineered > Bioreactor > EBPR >...
TCAGCCGCCCCAGGGCGTCGTAACCATAGGTCGTCGTTGCCGCGTTGGCGTCGGTCGTTTGATAGACCTGGCCAAACTGGTTGCCGCTGAAGCTGGTGGCCGGCCCGTCGGCGGTGACGCATTCCGCTGGCACGTTGCTGGGCTCGCTGCCCGCCACGCCGTAGTAGAAGGTCTTGGCAGTGTGGCCCAGACCGTTGCGCTGGCACACCAGATAGGTCTTGAACCAGCGGTCGTAATAGAAGGTAGTTTCCCGGTTCGCTGTGTCGAAGGGGTCGCGGCTCCACACCAGGTTGCCGATGCCCAACCCGGTGGCGCGCAACTGGAAGCCGTCGCGCACTCCCTGCCCCGGTTCGATCCGGGCGATGGCCCAGGTCAGACGTCCATCGCGCGGCGAGAAGCTGAATCCCACCCCGCTCTGCGCCACGTACACCACCCCGGCCGGCAGCGTGTCGCTCAATACCACGCTGAGCAGCGGCGCATCGGCCACGTTGCTGATGGCCACGCTGTAGGTGATCACACCCCCCGGCAAGACTTGGAAGGGATCGGCCGTCAGGGTCAACAGCGGCGGCGCTGTGCTTTCCCCTCTCTCCTCTGGCAAGGCCGGCAACGGCGCCGCCTCTGTCAGCGGCTCGGTCGCCGTCATCGGCGCAGTCGCGGTCAATGGTACGGTTGCAGTGAAGCTCTCACTGCTCGAAACCACCCGGCTCGCCCGCAGCGGCGCAACAGTCAGAGTGGTGCTGGTTGACAGCTGCGCGTCAGCCGGACCTGCGGCCCACTGCGCCTCAGACAAGGGGGCTGTTACCCCCCCCCGATTTACATAAGCATTGGACAGCGACACCGGCGGCGCCATGGTCGCAACGACGGCCGCAATCGCCAGGGAGGAGAACAACCGCAACAAACTTGCCTGCTTCATGAGAGTCCCTCGCCTTTCTGCTGCGCTCGCCACCCATGCGTGACGAGCAGGGTTGAGATCGCGCCTTGCCCAGCCAGACGCCCTATGCGCTTCCTGCTGATCGCCGGCCGCCACGGCCCGCCGCCAACACGCCCGCTTCGTTGTATCTGCCATGCGGCGCACGAACGTAAGTCTAGCAGAACGCCGCGCGGTTGTCAATAGTACTTTAGTACTATTTCAGACCGAGGCGATTCTACGCTCTAGTGCCACCGGGCATGCGTCTGGCCTGCGCTCAAACCCATTTGACACCGCTGCCAGCGCAGCGTATAATCCTGTTCGTTCGGGCGTATAGCTCAGCTGGTTAGAGCGCTTCCCTTACAAGGAAGAAGTCACAGGTTCGAGTCCTGTTACGCCCACTCAAAGGACTGACAGTCCTGTCCCTCCAGCCGCGGTCCCTCCCACGCACAAGGACTGTCAGTCCTCCCCAGTCCTACCACCATGTCCCACCCCGAACTGCGCAAGCTCCCCAGCGTCGACCGGCTGCTGCAACAGGACGCCGTGGTCGAGGCGCGCGGCCAATTTGGCCACGACCTGGCGGTGGAAACGGCGCGCGATCTGCTGGACGAGACACGCGCAGCCATTGTCGGGCGGGACAATCCTTGCCCGGACTCGGCTGAGCTGGCCGCAGCGCTGCTGGCCCGCCTGCACGCCGCTACTCGACCCACCCTTCAGCCCGTCATCAACGCCAGCGGGGTGATCATCCACACCAATCTGGGCCGCGCGCCGCTCAGCGAGGACGCCCAGCGCGCTATGCTGCTGGCAGCCGAGGGCTACTCCAACCTGGAATATGACCTGGCGGCGGGCCAGCGCGGCTCACGCTACGTTCATGCAGTCGAGCTGCTGCGCCGCCTGACCGGGGCCGAGGACGCGCTGGTGGTCAACAACAACGCTGCGGCCGTGCTGCTTTGCCTGATGGCGCTGGCGCGTGGCCGCGAGGTGATCATCTCGCGCGGCCAGTTGGTGGAGATCGGCGGCGGCTTCCGTATCCCCGACGTCTTGCAGACCAGCGGCGCTGTGTTGGTCGAGGTGGGGACCACCAACCGCACCCACCTGAGCGATTACCAGGACGCCATCGGCCCGCAGACAGCCGCCTTGCTGCGCGTGCATAGCTCCAACTTCCGTCAGATCGGCTTCACAGCCCAGGTCAGCCTGGCCGAGCTGGTGGCGCTGGGGCAACAGCACAGCCTGCCGGTGATCGACGACCTGGGCAGCGGCACGTTGTTGGACACGACGCGCTTTGGCCTGGTCTACGAGCCGCGCGTCCAGGACAGCGTGCAGGTTGGCGCGACCCTGGTCACATTCAGTGGCGACAAGTTGCTGGGCGGCCCGCAGGCCGGGTTGATCGTCGGCCAGGCTGCGGTCATCGCCCGGCTGCGCCAGCATCCACTGACGCGCGCCCTGCGCGTCGACAAGACCACGCTGGCCGGGCTGGCCACCACGTTAGGCCACTACCTGCGCGGGCAGGCTGAGCAGCAAGTTCCCGTCTGGCGCATGATTGGCGCGCGGCAGAGCGATCTGGCCGCGCGCGCGGCTGGCTGGGCCGCACACCTGGCCGCCGTTGGCGTGCCAGCGACGGTGGCCGACGGCCAATCCACCGTGGGCGGCGGCGCCCTGCCTGGCGAAACCCTGCCCACCTGCCTGCTGGCCTTGTCTGGCCTGCCGGCCGATCGCCTGGCGGCCCGCCTGCGCGCCGGCCAGCCCGCGGTGGTCGCGCGCATTGTCGACGACGCGCTCTGCTTCGACCCGCGCACCGTCCTGCCGGAGCAGGACGATCTGTTGCTCGCGGCCATCCTTGCGGCGCGTCAGGGATTAATCTGACCCGCCGCCGGTTCACAGGACCGGTGGGAGCAGTCAGAAGACTGGAGACCCATGTCCACCATCACTCGTATGCAAGGACGCGTCATCCGCGCCGGTCGCGCCGAGGGCCGCGCGTTGGTGTCGCCCGTCCCCATCGGCTTCCTTGGCGGGGTAGACCCCGACAGCGGCGTCGTGGTGGAGCCCAACCACCCGCTCAACGGCCAGTCGGTGGCCGGCCGCGTGTTGGTTTTCCCCACCGGCAAGGGCAGCACCGTCGGCTCCTACACCATCCTGCGGCTGGCGCGCAACGGTGCGGCGCCTGCGGCCATGATCAATGCGGAAAGCGAAGCCATCGTGGCCGTCGGCGCGATCATCGCCGACATCCCGATGGTCGATCAGGTGGCCATCGCCCTGATCCGCGACGGCGACTGGGTAGTGGTGGACAACGACACGGTGGAGATCCACCAGGAATTGGCCCCGTGAACGACGCCGCGACCGGCGAGTTAGTCTTCCTCAAGCTGGGCGGCTCGCTCATCACCGACAAAACCCGGGCGGAGGCTGTGCAGCCAGACGTGCTGCGCCGCGTGGCCGGCGAGGTGGCCCGCGCCCGCCAGGATGCGCCGCACCTGCACCTGCTGCTGGGCCACGGCAGCGGCTCCTTCGGCCATGTGGCGGCGCGTCAGCACGGCACGCGCGCGGGGGTGCAGGGCGAGCAGGGCTGGTTGGGCTTTGCGCAGGTAGCCGACGCGGCCGCGCGTCTCAACCGGCTGGTGGTCGCCGCCTTTCTTGCGGCCGGCGTTCCGGTCTGGTCGGTGCAGCCGTCGGCCAGCGTCCTGTGCCGCGACGGCGCGATCGCGGCCTGGCCCAGCCAGCAGCTTGATCTGGCCCTGGCGCGCGGGCTGGCGCCGCTGATCTTCGGCGACGCCGTGCTGGACAGCGTGCGCGGCGGCACCATCGCCTCGACCGAGGAGCTGTTTGTCTGGCTGGCGCCCCGGCTGCGGCCGGCGCGCATCGTGCTGGCTGGCACTGTGGACGGTGTGTACAGCGGCGATCCGCTGCGCGACCCGGCCGCGGCGCTCTGGCCGGAGATCATGCCCGACGATCTGCCGCGCTTGCGCGCCAGCCTGGGCGGCTCTCACGGCGTGGACGTGACCGGCGGCATGGCCAGCAAGGTGGCGGAGATGTGCCAGTTGGCAGCCAGCCAGCCGGGTCTCGAGGTGCGGCTGGTCTCGGGGCTGCGTCCCGACGCCATCTACCGCGCGCTGCTCGGCGCACAAGACGCCGGCGGCACGCGCATCTTCCAGCCATCGTCATCGTCCGCCTCACGGCCGCAAGAACGGACGATTTGGAAAATCGTCCTACGAGCCGGAGGGGGACTCAACCTACTTTGAACACACCCAAATGATCTCTGTGAAGGGCGCCGGGGATAGCCTCATGGGACAAATTACGCGCAACGGGGAGTTTGATTACAGGCTGTTCAGCGGAAAGATTACATTCTTGTAATAACTTTGCCGATTCCGCAGGGTGCGGCTATAATGGTTGTCGCCAGCCGCAGACAGCGGCTGATCGAGAGGTCAAGAATGTCACTGTTGAATATTGCTGGGTTTATACTGATCTTTGGTGTGCTGGTCTTCATCCACGAACTCGGTCACTTCCTGGTTGCGCGCCGCAACGGAATCGTGACGGAGGAGTTCGGCTTTGGCTTTCCCCCGCGCCTGATCACATTGCGCCGCGGCCGCGGGCGCCTGGTTGTTGGCGACCGCACCATCGTCGTGCCGGCTGGCTTCCAACTGCCAGAAGAGTTGGTGGCCGGCTCCCACATCACCTACGAAACCACGACCGACAAGCGCGGGCGCGCCGTGTTGAGCAAGCTCGATCTGTTGACCGATGGAGACGCCGTGCTGGGCAATCCCAATGTGGTCACCTTGGTCGACCCCGGCACCATCTACAGCATCAATGCCATTCCTTTTGGCGGCTTTGTGCGCATGCGCGGGGAAGACGGGCCGGCCGGACCAGGCAGCTTTGGCAGCGCTTCGGCCAAGGCCCGCTCGGCCACTCTGCTGGCCGGGCCGATGATGAACTTCCTGCTGGCCATCGTGCTGTTCGCACTTTCAGCCATGATTGGCCAGCCCGAGGCCATGCCTGGCGGCCGTATTGGCGAGATCGCGCCGGGATCGCCGGCTGAACAGGCTGGGCTGCTGCCCGAGGACCGGATCTTCCTGATCGACAATGTCGAGGTGCGCAGCGCAGGCGACATCGGCGATTACATCAAAACACGCCCTGGCGAGCCGGTGACGTTGACGGTCGAGCGCGCCGGCGAGCGCTTCACCGTGGTTGTGACCCCGCGTGTCTCGCCTCCCCCTGGCGAGGGCGCCATCGGCCTGGCGTTGCTGCCTGTAACCGAGTTGGCGCGCAGCGGGCCCCTCGAGGCGCTGAGCGTCGGCGTCACTGACACCGCGCGCTTTACCTATGTCACTCTTTCCGTGCCAGCGATGCTGTTGCGCGGCGCGATCGAGCCGGCCGACGCCCGGCCGGTCGGCCCCAAGGCCATCTTCGATCTGACCAGCGGAGCAATCTCAGCGACTCAGACCTCTGGCCTCTGGTACCCAGTCCTGCAACTGATGGGTATTCTGAGCGCAGCCCTGGCCATTACTAATCTGCTTCCAATCCCAGCCTTGGACGGCGGCCGGCTACTTTTCATCCTTATCGAAAAGATTCGCGGCCGGCGTGTCGATCCGAACTGGGAAGGCGCCATTCATCTGGCGGGCATGGTGATACTCCTTGGACTCATGGCCATCATCACTTATCAGGATTTTGCATCACCAATTCCACTGCCCAACTGGTTAGCCCCATTGGGACGGTAACGTCACTCCGTTCCAGCAAGGTTCGCCCAGTTGCCACTAGCTGGCGCCTGGCGCCGACCACAGAGGAAACTTTATGCTATGTAGACGTTGTGGAGCTACGATCCACGATGGACTGCGCGTCTGCCCGCATTGTGGTGAACGTCAAGCCCGACAACCCTCGCACGTTTCCTGCGCTCATTGTCGCCACAAAGCCCCCGCTGCCTCCAGCATCTGTCCCCGCTGTGGACAAACCCTGCGCGCCCGGCGCCTGTCGGGCGGCGTGTTGGCCTCGGCCGGTTTGATCCTGGTCGTCAGCCTGGCGCTTTCGGCCGGCGTGGCCGCGCGCGGTTGGAGCGCCGTGCAGGAAAGCGCCCAGCAGCGCCTGGCGCGCGTCGAGGCGGGGATCAGCGACTTGGGCGGCAAGGTGCTGGACACCGCCTCCAGCCTGGCCGCAGCCGAGCCGGACAGCACCACCGCGACTCCGTCGCCGGTGGTTGTGTTGGCTGTGCTGCCCGAAACCAACCGCGCCGCAGGTGCGCCCTTCCAGTCCGAGGTGATTCTGGCTCCGACCACAGTGGCCGGCGCAGTAGGCGGCCCAGGTGTGGAACCGGCAGCAGTGGCTGCGCTGGCTGAACAGGTCAGCCCAAGCCCAGATCCCACGGCAACTGAGGCGCCTACCGCTGAGCCGCCTACGGCCACAGCCGAGCCCACAGCCACAGCCGAGCCCACGGCGACCGAGGCGCCCACCGCTGCGCCGCCCACGGCCACGCCCGCGGCGACGCAAGCGCCGCCAACCCGCACGCCTACCTCGCCGCCGCCCACCCGCACCCCCACCTCGCCGCCGTCGACGCCGACCAGCGCGCCGGCCACCCCAACCCCGCAGGCTGTGGCCGCTGCAGCCGCCACCGGCGGCGGTGGATTGACGCACACCGTCCAGGCAGGCGACAATTGGTTTACCATCGCGCGGCGCTATGGCGTTACCCAGGAAGCGCTGGCGGCCTTCAACGGCAGCCAGCCCTCCGACGTCTTGCAGATCGACCAGGTGCTGCGGGTGCCCACCGCCGGCGCGGGGGCGGCAACCACGGGCGCCGCTGCCCAGACTTATGCAGTGCGGGCGGGCGACAACTGGTTCAGCATCGCGCAGCGCTATGGCATTACCCAGGAGACGTTGGCTGCCTACAACAACAGCAGCCCGTCCGATGTCTTGCAGATCGGCCAGCTGCTGCGCATCCCGGCGGCCGGCGCCGTAGTCTCGCCACCGACTGCCACGCCTGCGCCGCCTCGACCTACGACTGTTCCAGTCACGGCAACGCCCGCCGCGCCGGCGGCCGCGCCGACGCGTGCGATTCCGCCGGTGGCCGCGTTGGCCGCACCTGTTCTGTTGTCACCGATGACCGGCGATGGCTTCACGGCTGGAGCCCAGCCTGTCTTGAGCTGGAGACCTGTGAGCGGGCTTGGACCTCAGGATTACTACTACGTCGTTGTCAGGTACACGATGCGCGACGGCATGCCAGGCTTTGCCGACGACCGCGTCACCGGCGTCTCGTACACGGTGCCGTTGTGGGTGTATGACGTGGCCGCCCCACCCGATCGCCTGTCAACATGGTCGGTCCAGGTACGCCGTATGGGACCGGGCAACCAAGAGATCGAATTGAGCCCGCCCAGCGAGCAGCGGGTTTTCTATTGGCGCTAATGGACTCTCTGATTACCCATCCCAACCCCGTGGGCCTCGGCCAGCGCCAGGCCAGTTTAGAGCGCACGCTGCTGGCCATCCAGGACCCCGATCATCTGCTGGCGAGCATCGAGTTCGATACCCTGTCTGACCTGAGCAAGGATCACCTGGGGCAATTCCGTGCGGCCTGGGGTACGTTGCGGCCCGATCGGCAGCGCGCCCTGATCGCGGCTTTGATCGAGTTCGCCGAAGACCATGTGGACGCCAGTTTTGCCGCCATCTTTCGTTGGCTGATCGACGACGGCGACCCGTTGGTGCGCACTCAGGCCATCGAGGGCCTTTGGGAAGAGGAGGACGTGCGGCTGATCAGCCCATTGATCCGCCGCCTGGAGAGCGACCCGGATTCGGACGTGCGGGCGGCGGCTGCGCTTTCGTTGGGACGCTTCTTGCTGTTGGGCGAGTTTGGCCAGATCGACGCCAGCGCGGCCCAGCGAGTCGAAAACAGCCTGCTGGCCGCCTACGACGACATGGACCAGGATGGGTTGGTGCGCCGGCGATCGCTGGAAGCGTTGGCCAACTCCAGCCACGAACGCTTGCCCGACATGATCCTGGAGTCCTACGAGGACGGCGACGATATCCTGCGCGTCGGCGCGCTCTTCGCTATGGGGCGCAGCGCCGATCCCCGCTGGAACCGCTACGTCTTGGACGAGCTAGGCAACAACGACAGCGTCATGCTCTTCGAGGCTGCACGCGCCAGCGGCGAGCTGCAGATCGATGAGGCTCTGCCTGACCTGCTCAGGCTGCTGGACGATCCCGATGTCGAGATTCGCGATGCCGCGGTTTGGGCCTTGGGACAGATCGGCGGACGCGAGGCGAAGCGAGCGCTCAAAGCCTGTTGCGCCAGCGGCGACGAAGGCCTGCGCGAGGCCGCCGAGGAAGCGCTGGCTGAGCTGGATTTCATGGCCGGCGACGATTCTATGCCCAGCTTCTTCTTCCAATCATAATGTCCGCGGCCTTCCAAGTCCTGTGGCAGGTCCTGACGCCGATCTTCCTCCTCGCAGGCGCGGGCTACCTGCTGGCCCGCCGGCTCAATGTACGATCGGTCGGGCTGGGCAAGGCCGCCTTCTACGTCTTCACACCCTGTCTCCTGTTTGACAAGTTCAGCCACAGCAACCTGTCTGCCAACGATTTGGGCCGGCTGGCCCTGTTTGCAGTGCTTACCATCGCCAGCTCGGGCCTCGTTGCGTGGACGCTGGGCAAGTTGTTGCACTTCGACCGGGTGACAGGCGCCGCGTTTGTGCTGTGTGCGATTGCCGGCAATACAGGCAACTACGGCCTGCCCACCAACCAATTCGCCTTTGGCGACGCGGCGCTGGAGCCGGCAGTCATCTATTACGCCATGAGCACCCTGATCCTGTCGACGGTGGGCATTTACGTGGCGTCCAGCGGACGGCAGACAGCCGGCCAGGCGCTGCGCAACGTGTTCTCCGTGCCGTTGGCCTACGCGGGCGTGGCTGGGCTGCTGGTCTGGGCCACTGGCCTGACGGTGCCGCTTCCCATCGAGCGCTTTGCTGGGCTGGCTGGCCAGGCTGCCATTCCGGTGATGCTTGTCATTTTGGGCATGCAACTGGCCGGAGTGCGGCTGCGCGAGAACATCGGGCAGGTGAGCGTGGCGGCTGCCACCAAGCTGCTCAGCGGGCCGCTGCTGGGCCTCTTTTTCGCCAGCCTGCTGGGCCTCAGCGGCGTCACCCGCCAGGCTGCGGTCGTCGAGGCGTCGGTACCGACGGCCGTGCTGGCCATGGTGCTGGCTGCGGAGTATGACACCGCTCCGCGCTTCACAGCCAGTGTAGTGATGGTATCGACGTTAGCCAGCCTGGTGACGATGACCCTGGTTCTGGTCTACCTGCGTTAAGCGATGAGCAAGAAAAAGCAAGCCAGCGGTTCCAAGACGCCCAAGCTCAGCCCCAGCCAGACGCTGTCGGCCGACACCATGCCGGCCGAGGAACTGCTGCTGCGCCGGGCTCAGATCGAGGCGGAGGCGATGCGGCGCAGCCGCGAGCATGGCTTCGACCTGCTGCGCCAGGGCGCGCGTTTGCTGGCGCAGGGCCGGCCGGGCGAGGCGGCCGCCAAGCTGGAACAGGCCAGCGCGCTGCTGCCCGACGACCCGGACGTAGCCATCAACCTGGGCGGCGCCTTTATCTTGCAGGGCCGCTATAACAAGGCGGTGGCTGTGCTGGAGCGCGCCAGCCAGGCGGCCGCCGACAACGCCATGGTCTGGACCAATCTGGCCGCGGCCTACCTGGGCAACCTGGACCTGTCCGGCCCGCAGCAGCAGAGCAAAGCCATTGCGGCCTACGAACGCTCGCTGGAGATCGATCCCACCGCGCCCAACGTTCACTACAACCTGGGGCTGATCTACAACGACCGCCAAGACTGGTCGCGCGCCAAGGCCTACTTTGCCCTGGCGCTGCTGACCGATCCGAACGACGCCGACGCCCGCACCTGGTTGGCGCGGCTGGCCGATGTCGCCGAAGCTCCCAGCGTCCCGGTCGAAGGCCAGGATGGCGTCGAAGCGCCCCAGGATGAAGTTCAGGGGCCGGAGTTATCGTGACGCGGCCTATGGGTGTTCAGACCGAGTCTGCCATGCGCAAGAACCCAGCCCGCCTTGGATGGGCCATCCTGCTGATCAGCTTCACCGTTTTCTGCTTGCTGGCGGTTTCGATCCCGTTAGGCGTGCGCTGGTTCCTGCTGCACAGCCAGGTCACTCAGAGCGGCTTGGTGCGCGTTACCATCGGCACGGTGTTGCTCTTGCCCAGCGCAGACAGCGACCCGATTGCTGTGGTCGACGCGCGCCCAGTGGAGCCGGGCACGCTGATCAAGACCGATCAACGCTCGCAGGCTGCGCTGAGTTTTCACGCCCCGGGCAGCGACGGGCAGACTGGACCAGAGACCGCCACCGTTCAGATCTACCCCAGCGCCAACGTGCTGCTGGCGCAAGCCAGCCGGCCGCGCTTTGCCGTCAGCTCTGATCCGGCGCGCTTCGCCATCGACGTGGGCAGCGGCCGCGTGCGCGTTTACGTCGCCGCCGTCCAGCCTAACGGCCAGGACTTTGTGGTCAACACGCCGCATGGCGTCGTCACTCTGGAACCCGGCAGCTACGCCGTCCAGGTCAGCGCCGACCAGACCCAGATCGTCACTCGCCAGGGCCAGGCCGTCGTGGAAGCCAACGATCAGCAGGTGGCCGTGTCTGAGGGAAGCAGCGTGACTGTACAAGCTGGCCAGGCGCCAGGCGATCCCAACGCCGCAGCCGAGAATCTGATCGCCAACGGCGATTTTCAGCAGCCGTTAGGGGCGCCCACCTGGCTCGTCAGCAGGTACCCAGCCGACGATCCCACTGCGGGCAGTGCCGAGTTGACCACGGTGAGCGGGCGCAGTGCGGCCCGCTTGAGCCGCATCAACCAGCCGCCGACCCACAGCGAGGTGGCCATTACCCAGGTGCTGGACCGCAGCGTCCACGACTACGAGTACCTCAACTTGCAGATGGACGTGCTGCTGCGCTGGCAAAGCTTGCCCGGCGCAGGGGAGCAGAGCTCCGAGTTTCCGTTGATGTTTCGTCTGGACTACGAGGACATCTACGGCAGCCACCAGTTCTGGACGCATGGCTTTTACTATCAGGACCCGCCGGCGCAGTGGGTGGTGACGGGCGGCCAGAAGATTCCTCAGAACATCTGGTTCCCCTTCGAGAGCGGCAATCTGCTGGAGCGCCTCAAGGCCGAGGGGCTGCCGCCGCCAGCCACGATTAACTATCTCAAGGTCTACGCCTCCGGCCACAACTACGACAGCCTGGTCACAGAGATCAGGTTGGTGGCCCGCTAGCCCCGGCTATGGCCCCCATCGCACCGAAGCGGTCGCTCTGGCTGCGCAGAATGGCGCTGCTGATCGCCGTCCTTCTTTATTTGGCCCTGGCGCTGGCCCAACTGGAGCTGCCTGGCCTGCACTACGACGAGGCCAAAGAGGCGGGAGTCAACGCCTTGGAAATGCTGCAGCGGCAGGATGTTCAGGCCTTCCGCTCGTCCGGCGTGCAGATCGGCGCGCTCTTCCTACCGCTGATGGTGCAAGACTACATCGGCGCGCTGAACGTCTATCTGGCGCTGCCGCTGCTGGCGCTGCTGGGCGTTACCGTGCCGGCGCTGCGCCTGCTGGGCGTGGCCTGCGGTTTGGCGACGCTGCTGCTGGTCTGGGGGCTGGGCCGTGAGCTGTCAAGCCGGGCACGCGCTGACAGCCCGGCCGCGGCCGGCTGGACAGGCGAAATCGCCGCGCTGCTGCTGGCTGTCAACCCCACCTTCGTCTTTTGGAGCCGCCAGGGCATCTTCGTCACCAACATCGTGGTCACTCTGGCCGTGGGCTGCGTGTGGCTGGCGCTGCGTTGGCAGCGCACCGGCCGGCCGGGCTATCTCTATGGGGTGGCAGCGCTGGCCGGGTTGGGGCTGTGGAGCAAGCTGCTCTTCCTGTGGGTGCTGGGGGCGATGGCCGGTGTGGCCGCGACAGCCTGGCTGGCCAGCCGGCTGCGCGGCAAGTCATCCCCGCTGCCGCGGCCCAGCCTGCGCAATCTGGCCGTGGCTGGCGCGCTTTTCCTGCTGGCGCTCGCCCCGCTGCTGCTGTTCAACCAGCAGACCAGCGGCACCGTGCAGTCGATCTTCGGCAACCTGGGGCAGAGCTACTACGGCGTCGAAAACGCCGCCGTCTTGGACAACCTGGCCGCGCGGCTGGGGCAGGTCGGGACCTTGCTGCGCGGCGACCATCTGTGGTACCTGGGTGCGACCTTCGCCAACGGCTGGGCGCTGTGGATTGGGGCGGGGCTGATCGTCGCCGCATTGATCCTGGCCGCGCTGGGCTGGCGTTCCGGGCGAGACCGCGCCAGCCTGCCGGCGCTGCTGGTTGCCCTGCTTTTCGTCGCCCTCCTGATCGTCCAGTCCTCGTTTACCGTGTCTGACCTCTTCATCACCCACTACGCGATCGTTCAGCCCTTCGTCGTGTTGCTGGCGGCCTTGGCGGCCGACATCATCCTGAAAAGCGCACGGCAGGGCCGCACACGGGAGCGGCCAGACGGCAGGTGGCCGCCGCTCCTTGCGACCTGCATCGTGCTACTTGTTACTCTCTGGTTCGGCGTCGACGGGCAGACCAGCCTGCGCTATCATCAGGCGCTGGCCCGCAGCGGCGGTCTGGCGACGCATTCCGACGCGGTGGGCCGGTTGGCGCAGTGGCTGGATGCACGGGACGCTCAACAGCCGCTGGCGCTGGACTGGGGCATCGACGCGCAGGTGCGCTACCTGACGGCCAACCGCGTTCGACCGCTGGAGATCTTTGGCTACGAACGGCTGGACGGGCCGGATGCGGGCTTTGCGGATCGCGCCGAGCAGTTCCTGGGCGATCCGGCCCGCCTGTTCCTGGTGCGCGCCCCGCAGGAGACCGTTTTCCAAGGCCGGCGCGCCGCGCTGGAAGAGCTCGCTGCGTCTCAGAACCTGAAGCTGGTGACGCAGCAAGTTATCAGCGACCGTTCGGGCAGGGCCATGTACGAAGTGCTGGGAATCGAGACGCCCTGACCCCTTTGTGGTGGGGTCAGGGCGTTGTGTTGCGTCAGGCCGTTGTTATGGGGGAGCGGTATAGGCGCTCACGCCGCAGCGGGCTCGGTCGGCCACCTCGCCTACACTTGCACATGCGCTGCGCTCCGGCGCAAGTGCAGGTGTCCTCGGAACCGGCGAGCCAGGGTCCGGGGTGCTACGCAAAGACCGGCCCGAGCAGCTACTTTCGGTTAGCCTTCGTCCAGCGCCAGGTGCTCGTGATGGCCGTTGTGCCCATTGGCGCCGACGGTCCAGGTTTCATCCGCGCTGTACAGGTCTTTCAGCTTGCCCACGCCGCGCGCCTGCTGCGCCTGTTTGACCTGGTCCCGCATCACTTCGTCGTAGACACTGTGTTGGACATCGCGAAATACGCCGATGGGTACCGGGAATTCGGGGTAGTTCATGCGGCTGAGCATGAAGGCCAGGTTGGGGTTCTCGCTGTATTCATCATGAACCAGCAACTCATCGGGGGCGACCTGGTCCAAAGCCACCACTTCCGGCTGGAGGCAGCGGCTCATTCGAATGCCCTTGTCGCTGTTCTTGCCGAAGATCAGCGGCTTGCCGTGCTCCAGCGATACGCGATTGTCGTCCTTCACATCCTTGTCTGTGACCGGCCCCCAGGTGCCGTCGTTGAAGATCAGGCAGTTCTGGAAGATCTCGACGAAGGAGGTGCCCTTGTGCTCCACAGCGCGGCGCAGCACCTCGCCCATGTGGCGCTGATCGACGTCCACGGTGCGGGCCACGAAGGTGGCCTCGGCGCCCAACGCGACGCTGATGGGGTTGAAGGCCGTCTCCAGCGAGCCCATGGGCGACGACTTGGTCTTGGTGCCGGGCAGCGAGGTGGGTGAGTACTGGCCCTTGGTCAGGCCGTAGATGCGGTTGTTGAACAGGATGATGTTCAGGTCGACGTTGCGGCGCACGGCGTGCAGCAGGTGGTTGCCGCCGATGGACAGCCCGTCGCCGTCGCCGGTGATGACGAACACCGTCAGGTCAGGGTTGGCCAGCTTGAGGCCGGTGGCCAGTGTGGGCGCGCGACCGTGGATGCTGTGGATGCCGTAGGTGTTCATGTAGTACGGGAAGCGGCTGGAGCAACCGATGCCCGAGATGAACACGATCTTCTCGCGCGGCACGCCCAGCTCAGGCATCACCTTCTGCATCTGGGCCAAGATTGCGTAGTCGCCGCAGCCAGGGCACCAACGCACTGCCTGGTCGGAGACGAAATCCTTACGGTTCAGTTGAATGGTTTCACTCATGGTTGTCATCCTCATCTCAGAAGTTCGACTTCTTCCGAGAAGTCGAACTTCTCACGTGCTAGCCCAGCAGCTCGTCGATCTTTTGGCTGATTTCGCTGATCTTGAAGGGGCGGCCGCGCACCTTGCTCATGGTGATCACGGGTTTGAGGTAGCGGGCCTGCAGCAGCATGGCAAGCTGGCCCAGGTTCATCTCCGGCACCAGGATTTGGTCGAAGCGATCCAGGATCTCGCCCAAATTGCGTGGGAAGGGGTTGAGATGGCGCAGATGCACGGCTGATACGCTCTGGCCAGCGCGCTGGGCGCGCTCGACGGCTTGATGAATCGCCCCGTAGGAGCTGCCCCAACCGACCACCAGCACATCGCCGGTGGGTTTGCCGAAGACCTCGAGCAGAGGGATGAAATCGGCAAGCTTGGCGACCTTCTCGGCCCGGTCGCGGATCATGCGGTCGTTGTCCTCGGGTGCATAGGAGACGTTGCCGGTGCCAGGCTGTTTGGCCAGGCCGCCAATGCGATGCTCCAGGCCGAACTCGCCCGGCAGCGCCCACGGCCGGCCCATGGTTTCCGGGTCCCGGCCATAGGGCAGAAAGTGGCTGCCGTCCTGGAACTCATCGAACGTCGGGTGGTGGACAACAATCGGCGGCAGCCGGTCGGGATTGGGCATGGGCCAAGGCTCGGCGCTGTTGGCCAGATAGCCGTCCGACAGCACGAAGACCGGCGTCATGGCGCGTACCGCCAGGCGAAAGGCCTCGATGGTGATGTCGAAACAGTCGGCTGGGGACTGGGGCGCCAGCACGGGGATCGGGCTCTCGCCGTTGCGGCCAAACATAGCTTGCAGCAGGTCGGCCTGTTCCGGCTTAGTAGGCATGCCGGTGCTGGGGCCGCCGCGCTGCACGTCGACAATCACCATCGGCAGCTCCAGCACGATGGCCAGGTTGATGGCCTCGCTCTTGAGCGCCAGGCCTGGCCCGCTGGTGCCGGTGGCGGCAAACGCGCCGCCGAAGGCTGCGCCGATGGTGGCGCCCATCGCGGCGATCTCGTCCTCAGCCTGGAAGGTGCGCACGTCGAAATTCTTGAGCGGCGCCAGGAAGTGCAGGATGTCGCTGGCCGGCGTGATGGGGTACGTGCAGTAGATCAAGGGCTTGCCGGCCAACTGCGCGGCCGTCACCATGCCCAGCGCAACTGCTTCGTTGCCGGTCACCTTGCGGTAATCGCCGGCCGGCAGGGCTGCGGGCTTGACCTTGTAACGGGTTGAAAAGGACTCGGTCGTATCGCCAAAATGATAGCCGGCCATCAGCGCCCGCCGGTTGGCCTCTTGGGTGGCCGGGCTCTTCTTGAATTTGTCGTCAATCCAGGCCAGCGTGCCGTCCAGCGGCCGGTCGTAGATCCAGAAGGTCAGGCCCAGCGCAAAGAAGTTGCGCGAGCGGTTGATCTCCTTGGAAGATAGCCCCTCGATCTCCTCGACCGCATGCCGGTTGAGGGTCGTCAGCCGCACTTTGTGAACATGATAGCCGGTAAGTGAGCCATCTTCCAGCGGATTGGAGACGTAACCGGCCTTCCTGAGATTGCCGCCGGTGAACTCATCCACATCGACGATGATGGTGCCGCCCGGCATGAGATCGCCCAGGCTGACCTTGAGCGCAGCCGGGTTCATGGCGATCAGCACGTGGGGATCGTCGCCTGAGGTGTAGATGTCTGTGCTGGCGATGTGGACCTGAAAGCCGCTGACGCCGGCCAACGTGCCGACTGGCGCGCGAATCTCGGCCGGATATTCGGGCAGCGTGCTGATGTCGTTGCCGATGATCGCTGCCGTGTTGGTGAACTGGGTGCCGGTGAGCTGCATACCGTCGCCGGAGTCGCCCGCAAAGCGAATGACGACATCCTCGACCTCTTCCACGTTTACCGGCTTGATACGGTCGGCCATTCTTGTTTCTCCTTGAACACCTGGGTCAAACTGCATCAACCCGATGGACTGTCATCGAGTGCGCGTCGTTGCTTTACCTTACGTCCAGTTGCAGTCGTTGTCGGTCTGTGATCCTACATTTCCAAAGCGCAAGAATCCGGCCCACAGGCCGGCTTCTTGATCGATGGCCTGGCGCATCGTGGCCAGAAAATGATGATCCCTGTGACGTGACGCTAGTATAGCACCGCCTCAGACGTGTGTCAAAGGCTTTGAGCGTCTGCGCGGCAAAGGGCGTCTCACCGAGAGCGAAGCGCCGGGTCAAGCTTCGCCAGCAGTAGCGCCATCAGCGTCAGGCATCCAACGAACGAATGTAGCGCTCATAAGCCTGGATCAGCGTCTGCTCGATCTTGGAGTGCAGGGGGATTTCCCGCTTGAGCGGGCTCTGCCCAGCCCGCATGACCTGTTCACCGCAGCGGCCGCACAGCAGGTAGCCGATCAATACGCCCGGCTTGCGGTGGATGAAGGCGTTGAGCGACATGGCTTCCTCGCCCTGCCACTTGACTGCATCGATCTCGCGGCCACAGCCGGGGCAGGTCTCGCCGTCGTAGAGCCACTGGCTCTTGACTGCGTCGCCAAACTGGGCGCGGGCCAAGGTGAACATTTTGGCCAGCGCAGCCTCTGCGCTGCGCGCGGCGGAAGAGCGGGCGATGGGTTTGCGGGGTCGGATTCGGCGTTTACTCATGGTGACGATAGACCTTGCAACAGCATACCCAGGATCAGCTTGGCCGCTGCTTTGTCAAGCGGCTGGTTGTTGTTGCCGCACTTGGGGCTTTGGATGCAACTGGGACAGCCGGCCTCGCAGGGACAGGCCGCGATCACCTCATAGGTCGCGCGCCACAGGGCCGGCAGGTCCTGGAAGCCGCGCTGGGCAATGCCCACGCCGCCCGGGAAGCCGTCGTAGATGAAGACCTGGGGCATGTCGGTGTCGGCGTGGCGCGGCGTGCTCAAGCCGCCGATGTCCCAGCGGTCGCACATGGCGAAGAGGGGTAACATGCCGATGCAGGCGTGCTCAGCCGCGTGGATGCCGCCCAGGAAGTCCAGCCCGCGGCGCTGGCAGGCAGCCACGATCTCTGGCGCCAGGTCCCACCACAGCGCGGCCGTCTCGAAGGTGCTCTGCGGCAGCTCCAGCATCTCCTCGCCCAGCACCTCGTCCGAATAGTGGCGCAGCCGGCGATAGCCGATCACCTGCGAGGTGGCCCGCACGTGGCCGAAGTAGGCGTAACCGCCCGGGATCGGCCGGTGCGCCAGCGAGCGCACGATGCGCACGTCGCTCCACTCTCTGGGCACAGTGTAGTAGTCCACCTCAGCCGGCCGGGCCACGGCGAAGCCCATCGCGGCGTCATAGCGGGTCACCAGGTAGCTCTCGCCTTGGTGCAGATAGACCGCGCCCAGGTGGACCCGCTGCGGGGCGCTGCTGGCCTCGATCTCCTCCAGCGTGCGGTAGTTGCGCGCCTCGTCCAGCAGGGCGAAGCGGCCGCCGCTGGCCGAGCGCAGATTGACCTTTTCGGCCGGATAGTCGCCGCGGGTGTAGGTCCAGCGGTCGCCGTGGAACTCCAGCGCGCCTTCTTCCTCCAGTTGCACCATGGCCGGCACGAAGCCCGGGCCGAACAGCGCCTCGTCGTCGAAGCGGCCCGGCCCGGCGATGTTGGTGAGGGGAATCTCGGCCGCGGCGCAGGGCAGATGGCGGGCCAGCACGTAGACATTGTCCGGGTCGATCAGCGCGTGCTCGTGCGGTCGGCCAAACAGATCAGCCGGATGGCGCAGGAAATACTGGTCCAGTGGGTTGTCCAGGCCGATCAGCACGGCCAGCGACGGCTCATTGCCGCGGCCCGCGCGGCCGGCCTGCTGCCACAGGCTGGCCACCGTGCCCGGATAGCCCACCAGCACGGCCGCATCCAGCCCGCCCACGTCGATGCCCAGCTCCAGCGCGTTGGTGGCCGTCACCCCCAACAGCCGGCCGTTGAACAGATCAGCCTCGATCTGGCGGCGCTGTTCAGCCGTGTAGCCGGCGCGGTAGGCGGCGATGCGGGCGGCGTAATCCGTAACCGGTAACCCGTAACCGGACGAGTCGGGTGCAGGCTGATTGGTTGCTGGTTTGCGACTTCTTGCCCCCCGACTTTCTGATCCTCTGACCTCTGACTTCGGGCCTTTGCTCAGATCCTCGCGTGCGTAACGCAGGATCAGCTCGGCCACCTTGCGCGCCCGCGTGAAGACGATGGTGCGGGTTTCATTGCGGATCAGGCTCGTGAACAGGCTGGTGGCTTCTCCATTGGCGCTGCGGCGCAGCCCACCCTGCTGTGGCCGGTCTCCTTCCCGTTGCTGTGGCCGGTCTCCGACCGAGCCACGCCCGGCGCTACCCTGCTGTGGCCGGTCTCCGACCGAGCCACGCCCGCCACGCCCTGGCTTGTCCAGCAGCGGCGGATTCCACAGCGCGAAGCTGCGCGGGCCGGCCGGGCTGCCATCCTGGTCGATCACCAGCGGCTCCAGGCCCGTCAGCGCGGCCAGGTGCTGGCCGGGATTGGCGATGGTGGCGCTGGCCGCGAGGAATTGGGGTTCCGATCCGTACAGCGCGCAGACTCGCCGCAGCCGGCGCAGCACGCAGGCCACCTGCGAGCCAAAGACCCCGCGATAGGTGTGCGCCTCGTCGAGCACCACGTAGCGCAGGTGGCGAAAGAAGCCGGCCCACAGCGCGTGGTTGGGCACGATGCCCACGTGCAGCATGTCGGGATTGGTCAGGATGATCTGGCCCTGCTGGCGTAGCTTGCTGCGCCGGCCCTGCGGCGTGTCGCCGTCGTAGGTTCCCACGGTTACGGGGAGGGAGGGAGTCACCCTCACCCCAGCCCTCTCCCTGGGGGAGAGGGAGTGACTCGCCCTCACCCCAGCCCTCTCCCTGGGGGAGAGGGAGTGACTCGCCCTCACCCCAGCCCTCTCCCAGGGGGAGAGGGGGATGTCCGGTGGTCGAGTAGGCGTCCCCGAAGGGGCCGTATCGAGACCCCGGCACCCCAACTCCCGCAGGCTGCGCACCTGATCCTGCGCCAGCGCTTTGGTGGGGAAGAGATACAGCGCGCGCGCCACTGGCTGCTCCAGGATCGCCTCCAGTACCGGCAGGTTGTAGCACAACGTTTTGCCGCTGGCCGTGCTGGTGACGACCACCACGTGCCGGCCGGCGCGCGCGGCGTTGACCGCCTCAGCCTGGTGGGTGAAAAGGCGCTCGATCCCTTGGGCGCGCAGGCTGGCCTGCAAGTCCGGGTGCAGCGGCGCATGCAGCGCGCCATAGGCGGCCGAGCGGCGCGCGATCTGCTCCAGGTGAACGATCTGGCCCTGGTAGAAGGATTGGCGCCGCAGTTGGCTGAGAAAGGCAGTAACGTCCATAAGGTAGTGATCGCAAGCGGGTGGTCGATAGCGCCAAACGTGCCAGGCGTCTACTGCCAGAATTCAACTTCACATGGCGCCAGGCCTCGGACGGGCGCCAGCCAATTGTAAACGGCCACAGCACGGCTTGTCAAACCAATCGAAAAAGTGCGAGAGGCTATAGGGTTGGCGATTTGCCAGCCTCACGGTACAATAGATCGGCTGCTGGGTAGTTTTGCAGCTACCCGCGCAGGATGGGTGCAACGTGATCGAGCACCTGCGACTTGCAACCTGCCTTCTGAAACTCCTATGCCATTCCAAATCACTCTTGCCATCCCCGTTCGCACCTACGACATCGATTTTGCTGGCATCGTCAGCAACATTGTCTACATTCGCTGGTTGGAGGACCTGCGCTTGCAGATGCTGGCCGAGTTCTTTCCGCTGAACACGGCCATGCAGGCGCACGGCGTCGCGCCGGTGCTGCTGCGCACAGAAATCGACTACAAGCGCGCCATCCGGCTTTTCGATGCGGTGCAAGGGCGCATGTGGCTGGCCGAAGCAGGGCCAGTGCGCCAGATGCTGGAGGCCGAGTTCACGGTGGACGGCCGCCTGCACGCCACTGCCCGCCAGACCACTTGCTTCATCGACCGGGCTAGCGGCCGGCCGGCGCCAACGCCGGCAGCGATCCGCACACGTTCTTTGCCGGAATAGGGGCGAGGCGCAGTCATGTCTGACCATCAGCGCTACGGGTATTACCTGCACCCATCGAACTACCATCCATCCCTGGGCTATGCGGGGCTGGATGTTTACCTGGCTGCGTCGCAGCCCGATCGCTTTTTCGATACCGAGGCGGCCCTTTTTTCCATTAACACCGGCGACAAGACGATTCAGATGGAGATTCTCCACCCCGTCGCCACGACGCCCGCAAGATATCAGGTTGCCTTTGGCCGCTTCCTGCTTCTCGCCTATAACGGTGATGTGGAGATTGGCATGTCGTTCGGCGGTCTGCTGGAGATCGAGACCCGCGACACCTACACCCTCTGCCATCTGTCATCCAGCGCCCCCATCTTCGACATCGAGGAGAGCGGCGGGCTGGTAGCCACGCTGGAAAGCGAGATCGAGGCGGAGTTGGCCCGACTGCGCCCCCAGTGGACGGGCAGCGATGCGGCCTTCGACAGCCGGCTGGCCAGCATCGATGCCCTGACCCTGTTTGTGGCCAGCCTGAGCCTGCTGGATGACTACCTCGACAACCACGTTCAAGCGGCGCCCGCCGATGACGTGTTGGCTGAGCGCACAGCCGTGCGCCAGGCGATCCGCGCCCTACAGCGCGCCGGCCAGTGGCCGCAGCCTGTTCCCAGCCTGCGCGAGCTGATGCTGCACGCTTAGCGATACCATGAGCCAACGAATCGCCATCATCGACTTGGGTTCCAACACCACCCGCCTGGTAGTTTACGAGTACGAGCCGGGCCGCCGTTTCCATCTGGTGGAAGAGGTGCGCGAGGTGGTGCGGCTGCGCGAGGGCATGGGCAACGGCATGGCGCTGCGCGCGGCGGCCATCGAGCGCGCCCAGCAGGCCATGCGCATGTTCGCCAGCTTCTGCCGCTCGCAAGGCATCGACGACGTCCTCATGACCGCCACGAGCGCGGTGCGGGACGCGCGCAACGGCGACTCCTTTCTGGCCCGGGTGCGGGCCGAGACCGGCTGGGAGCCGCGCCTGCTCTCCGGCCAGGAGGAGGGCTATTTTGGCGCGTTGGGCGCGCTGAACGGGGTGGGGCTGCGCGAGGGCTTCGTCATCGACCTGGGCGGCGGCAGCGCGCAGATCGTCGAGGTGCGCGGCGGGCTGCCCGGCCGCGTGGTCAGTCTGCCGCTGGGCGCGCTGCGCCTGAGCGACTTGTATCTGGGTTACGACCGGGCCAAGCCGGCCGCGGTGGACAGCCTCAACGCGTTTCTGGCCGAGCAACTGGCGCCGTTGGATTGGTTCCGTGCCCAGCCGGGTGACCGCCTGGTGGCGCTGGGCGGCACGGTGCGCAACCTGGCCCGCATCGACCAGGCGGCTATCAGCTTTCCGCTGGACATGGTCAACGGCTACGAGCTGGCCGCGGCCAGCGTGCGGGACATGGCCGGACGCTTCTGGCGCATGACGCAGAAGGAGCGCCTCAAGATCGCCGGCCTGGACCCCGACCGCGCCGACATTATCCAGAGCGGCGCGCTGGCCTACGCTGCGCTGCTAGAACACAGCGGCTTCGACAGCATCACCATCAGCCAGCAGGGGCTGCGCGAGGGCGTCTTCTACCAGCGCTTTCTGGCCGGCCAAGGGCAGCCGGTGTTCGACGACCTGCGCCAGTTCAGCGTGCTCAACCTGGCGCGCAACTTCGACTGCGACGGCGTCCACAGCCGCCACGTGACTGCGCTCAGCCTGCAACTGTTCGACCAGCTCCAGCCGGCCCACGGCCTGAACGCAGCCTACCGCGATCTTCTCTGGGCGGCCGGTATGTTGCACGACATCGGCATCCGGGTCGATTTTTACTATCACCACCACCATTCGGCCTACATCATCCGCAGCAGCGGGCTGCCCGGCTACGCGCCGCGCGAGCTGGCCATGGTCGCGCTCCTGGCGCAATATCATCGCAAAGGCAACCCCAAGGCCGGCGACCTGGGCGTCTTGTTCGACGACGAAGATCAGCGCGCGCTGCCGATTTTGGCCGGCATGTTGCGCCTGTCGGAGTTTTTGGAGCGGGGCCGCAGCCAGGTGGTGCGGGCCGTGCGCTGCCATCTGGACCTGCCCAACGGCTGGCTGCAGATCGAGGCGCTGGAGGCCGGCGACGCGCGCATCGAGCTGTGGGACGCCAGCCGCAACCTGGACGTGCTGCAGCGGGCGCTGGACTTGCACGTGGAACTGGTGAGTGGGGTGTGGTTGGGGAAGGAGATGGAAAGCGGGTAGGTCCGGTTATCAACCGGACCTACGGGGCGGCGCGTGTCCGGTTGATAACCGGACCTACGGGGCGGCACGTGTCCGGTTGATAACCGGACCTACGGGGCGGCGCGTGTCCGGTTGATAACCGGACCTACGGGGCGGCACGTGTCCGGTTGATAACCGGACCTACGGGGCGGCACGTGTCCGGTTGATAACCGGACCTACGGGGCGGCGCGTGTCCGGTTGATAACCGGACTACACGCCGTTCACCACTAGCGACCATCCGGTCAGCGGGGATGCGACGTAAACAGCGCCAGGCTCTCGATATGGTAGGTCTGGGGGAACATGTCCACCGGCTGCACTTGCTCCAGCCGGTAGCCGGCCTCGACCAGCAGCCGGGCGTCGCGGGCCAGCGTGGCCGGATCACAGGCGACGTACAGCAGCCTGGCTATGCCTAGCCGCGCCAGGTGCTGGATGACCTCTGGTCCGGCCCCGCTGCGCGGCGGGTCGATGATGGCCAGGTCGATCCTTACTCCACCGCTCGGCCCGGTCTCTTTTCTCTCGCTTGGGCCGGTCTTCTGACCGAGCCCGCCAGCCAGCGCCGCCAGCACCTCCTCCACCGACCCCTCGTGCAGCATCACGTTGTCCAGGTCGCGCGCGTTCCAGGCGAAGTCCTCGCAGGCTGCCTCCGACTCCTCGATGGCGATCACCTGGCCGACTTGCCCCGCCAGACTAATACCAAACAGCCCCACGCCGCAGTAGCCATCCAGCAACGTGTGGTGGCCCTGCGGCGCCAGCATCTCAGCCGCCAGGTCGACCATGATCTCGGCGCCGACGGTGTTGACGCGGAAAAAGCTGTTGGCCGAGACACGAAAGATGCGGCCGGCGATCTCTTCCTCGATCCACGGTTCGCCGATCAGTCCCTCGATGGCGCCGTCGCGCCGGCGCACCACGCAGCGCACAGGGAGGTCCTCGACCACGAATCCCGGCGCGCGGTCGCCGACCGTCTCGAAGGCCAGCAGGCGCTGGCCGGTGTTGACGCCGGCGCGCAGGTTGAGCCGGCGGATGATCACTGGCCGCTGATCGGAAGTTTCAGGCGGCGCATCTTCTGGCTGGTCCGCAGCGAACGGCTCTGCCTCGGCAATGCCGGCCAGCAGCGCGCCGTGCATCTCGTCCAGCAAGGGGTGCAGCAGCAGGCACTCGTCGACGGCGATCACGTCCTGGGCTGGTTGGCCGGGCGCGCGCACGCCCTGGTCGCGTGCGTCGCTGCGCGGCTGGCCCTGGCCCACGCCGTCGCGCACGTAGCCCAGGCGGCCTTCGGCGTTGGCCAGGAGCTGGGCGTGGTTGCGGTAGCCAAAGTCCAGCAGCCCGGCCTCGCTGGCCAGAGCGATGGGCTCCTGCAGCGGCGGCTGCTCGATGCGTCCCAGGCGGCGCAGTTGGTCAGCCACCACCTCGGCCTTGAGCTGGAGCTGGCGCTCGTAGGCGATGTGCTGCCAGTGGCAGCCGCCGCACTGGCCTGGCCCAAAGTATGGGCAGGGCGACAGCACGCGATCAGGCGACGGCTTGAGGACGCGCACCAGGCGGGCCCGCGCCCAGCGCTGCTTCTCTTCGACGATCTCGGCTTCTACGGTTTCGCCCGGGATGGCATAGGGCACGAAGACGATCTTGCCGGCGTGGTGGCCGATGGCCTCGCCGCCGTGGGCAATGCTGGTCAGGGTGATAGTGATCAACTAGACCCACCCTCGCAGCTTCATGGCGCGCGCCACCCGTTCCACACTGACCAGATAGGCCGCCAGCCGGTTGTGGACCTTCATGCGCTGGGCCATGTCGTAGACACTCTGAAAAGCTTTGGTCATCTTCTGGTCCAAACGATAATGGACCTCGTCTTCGCTCCAGTAATAGTTGTAGGCGTTCTGGGCCTGCTCGAAGTAGCTGACAGTCACGCCGCCGGCGTTGCAAAGGAAGTCGGGGATGACGAACATGCCGCGCTCGAACAGCGCTGTGTCGGCCTCGGGCGTAGTGGGTCCGTTGGCCGCCTCGGCCAGAATCTTGACGCGCGGCGAAATCTCGTTCACCGTGTGGCCGGTGATTGTGTTCTCCAGCGCGGCAGGGATCAGCACGTCCACTTCGGCTGAACGCCAGGCGTTGCCGTCGCGTACATCATAGCCGGCCTGCTGCGCCTTGACCTTGTTGATGGTGCCAAAGGAATCAGTGATGCTGCGCAAGAAGACAGGATCGACGCCGTCCTCCTTGAAGAAGGTATGGGCCGCCTTGTCCTCATGATCCCACGAGGAGACACAGATCAGCTTGCCGCCGAGCTTGTTGACGTAATGATAGGCCGCAGCCTGACCCACGTTGCCGAAGCCTTGGAGGGAAGCCGTGGTCTGGGTGGAGTCGATCTCCAGCGCCTTGAGCGCCTCGCGGATGGTCACGACCACGCCGATGCCGGTGGCCTCGCCGCGGCCGGCTGAGCCGCCCAGCATCAGCGGCTTGCCGGTGATGACGCCCGGCACGTGGCGGCCATGGATCGTTTCATATTCGTCCAGCATCCAGGCCATCACCTGGGGGTCGGTGTAGACATCGGGCGCGGGCACATCGATATCGGGACCGACGAAATGAGCCACGCGGCGCATGTAGCCGCGGCTGAGACGTTCCTTCTCGCCTTGCGACAGCTCTTTGGGCGTGCAGGTGACGCCGCCCTTGCCGCCGCCCAAGGGAATATCCACCACGGCGGTCTTCCAGGTCATCCAGGCCGACAGGGCGCGCACCGTGTCCATGGTCTCCAGGGGATGGAAGCGCAGGCCGCCTTTGGCTGGGCCGCGTGCATCGTTGTATTGCACACGATAGCCGTGAAAGACCTTGGTGCTGCCGTCGTCCATCTTGACCGGTATGGTGAACTGCAGCTCGCGCATCGGCCAACGCAGCATCTCGTGGGTGGCGTCGTCCAACTCCAGAATCTCTACCGCCTCGGCGAGTTGATGTTGTGCGATCAGGAAGGGGTTGGTTTCCGAGTCCGCTTCGCTGGCAGGGGCAGATGTAGCGAACACTTTCGCTCCGGGCTCAATCGTCTTTGTCGCCATGAAGACCGTCTCCTTTGAAGGTTGATGGATGGTGCTGCCGCGTTTGCTCGGAAGACACCCTGGGTGTATAGAAAACCACCGGCGCGCAGGGCCAGTGGTTGCTTGTCGGGCAGCCCGTGCGCCATTGCACGACCATTGGCATCATTATCGCCGAAATCGTCGCATTGGCAAATGATCTATATCATGTTTTAAGAAAAACCTCTTGACACCTGTGAACAATCGTGCTATTCTATACAAAGGTCAGACGATTATCGTCTGCTTTGTCGCTTTCCTCTTTTCGACGGTTGCCGCCTGCCATCCCCTGGGCGTGAGCGCGTCGCCCGGCAGTATCCAAGTTCACACTGCGAAGGATAGCTTCTATGTTGGTGGAACGGCGTAGTTCCATAGCCAGCCAAGTCACCACCATCCTGGCCGAGCGCATCAGGACGCAGACCTATGCGCCTGGCAGTCGGCTGCCCTCAGAAAGCGAGCTGGCGGTCGAGCTGGGCGTCAGCCGAGCCACGCTGCGCAGCGCGCTGAGCCGATTGGCGGCTGAAGGGCTGGTGTTGCGCAAACAAGGCGACGGCACCTACGTCAACGCCCGCCTGCAACACATTCCTACTACTTTGAGCGGTCTTTGGGATCTGCTGGGGCTGATCGAACGCAGCGGTCGCGCGCCTTCCATCCGGGTGTTGGCGCAGACTGTGCGCGCGGCCACTGAGCACGAGATGGAGGCTTTGGCGCTGGAGGAAGATGAGTCAGTTTTCTTTTTGCGGCGCGTGCTCTTGGCCGACGACACGCCCGCCATCCTGGCCGAGAACGCGCTTCCCCTGTCGCTGCTGCAGCGGCCCGCGGAGCTGTGCGACGGCCAACTTCCCATCAACGAGTTCATTGTGCGCTACTGTCACACCCAGATCGCCTACGGTATCTTCGACATCGACGCCATTTTGCCGGACAGCCCGACTCAGGCGCTGCTGCGCCTGGAGGATCACAACCCACTGTTGCGTTTGCGCCAGGTCTTCTATGACCGGCAGAACGAGCCGCTGCTGTGCGGCAGCAGCAGCTACAACGAGAAACTTCTCGGCCTGCGTCTGGTACAGAGCTGGTCGTGAGGATCTGTTCAGTTGACGAGGTGAAATCATGCAAGAAACTATCGAACTGCTCAACCAAAAAGTAGCAGCCGCCCACGACGACATCGTGGCCTTCCTGCGCGAGATCGTCGCCATTCCCAGCATGGACAGCGACATCGAGGCGGTGGGCCAGCGCATCGGCCAGGAGATGCGCAAGCTGGGCTTCGACGAGGTCTACACGGACCGCTACGGCAGTATCGTGGGTCGCATCGGCAGCGGACCGACCATCCTGCTCTACGACAGCCACATCGACACGGTGGGCATCGGCGATCCGGCGCAGTGGCCGTGGGACCCGTTCCAGGGCAAGATCGAGGACGGCCTGTTCTACGCCCGCGGCGCGTTGGATGAGAAGGGCAGCACGCCAGGCATGATCTACGGCATGGCTATGGCCCGCGACCTGGGGCTGCTGGAGGGCTACACCCTCTACTACCTGGGCAACATCGAGGAGTGGTGCGACGGCGTGGGCTGCGCTGCGTTCGTCGACTGGGAGGGCGTGCATCCTGACTTCGTGGTCATCGGCGAGCCGACCAAGATGCAGGTCTACCGCGGGCACAAGGGCCGCCTGGAGCTGGAGGTGGTCTGCCGGGGCAAGAGCGCGCACGCGGCCAGCAACTTCATGGGCGACAATGCCATCTACAAGATGCTGCCGGTAATCGATGCCATCGACAAGCTGGACGCGACGCTGCGCAGCCATGAGTTCCTGGGCCAGGGGCGCATCACCGTGACGCGCATCAGCAGCGTCAGCCCCAGCGACAACGCGGTGCCCGACGAGTGCCGTATCTTCATCGACCGGCGCGTCACCTTCGGCGATACGGTGGCGAGCGTGCTCGCGGAGATCGAGGCGCTGATCCCGCCCCACCAGCGCGCCGACTTCCGCATTGAGCAGTTGGTCTGGGAGGAGCCCAGCCACACCGGCGCGGTCTACCGCTACGAGAAGTACTTCCCGGCTTGGGCGCTGGAACCGGACGATCCCTTCGTGCAGGCTGGCCTGGCCGCGATCGAGGCGCTGTGGGGCCGCCGCGCGCTGGCCGGCAAGTGGGACTTCTCCACCAACGGCAACTACTGGCGCGGCAAGGCCGGCATCCCCAGCATTGGCTTTGGCCCCGGCGACGAGATCTACGCCCACGCAGTCAACGAGCACGTGCCGCTGGCCGACGTGGTTGAGGCCACCAAATTCTACGCGCTGTTGCCGGCGCTGCTGGGGACTGGGGAATAGGGCGTAGGAATTGGGCATTGCAAGCAAGGAGACACCAGTACACATGACCACAATCGACAGCTATCGGGACTTGCGCGTTTGGCAACTCGCTATGGACCTTTGTGTCAGGACATATCAGGTATCAGCGCGCTTTCCAAACAGTGAAGTCTACGGGCTGACAGCTCAGATTCGCAGAGCATCGGTCTCGATCCCATCGAACATTGCCGAAGGCCATCGACGTTCCCGATCGGACTACGCCCGGTTCATAGCCATTGCACGCGGGCTCCGCAGCCGAGCTCGATACGCAATTGGAACTCGCGCAGCGGATCGGCTTTCTGCCTGAAGCTGAATTCACAGAACTGAGCGGATCACTGAACATGATCGGACGACAATTGACGTCGTTACACAACAAGCTCAGAGTAACCACGACCAAGGCGCCAGGAGCATCCCAGGAGTGAAGCCGTCGCGTACGCTTCCTTCCCCACTCCCTACTCCCTATTCCCCATTCCCTACTCCCTACTCCCTACTCCGAGGTAAACATGCAAACACATCTGCGCGGGCGTGATATGATCACGACCCAGGAATGGACCAAAGACGAAATCGACACCGTAATCGATGTCGCGCTGCAGCTCAAGCGCCAACGGGCCATGGGCATTTCGCACGCCTCGCTGCGCGACAAGGTGCTGGCGATGCTCTTCTTCTTCAGCAGCACCCGCACCCGCTCCAGCTTCGAGGCTGGCATCGCCCAACTGGGCGGCCACGGGGCGTTCATCGACTCCGACACCACCCAGATCAGCCACGGCGACACGGCCAAGGAGATCGGCGAGATCTATGGCCGCTACTACGACGGCATCGCCATCCGCCAGTGCGACTGGGGCGTGGGCAACAAGTATATCCGCGAGGTGGCGGCCGCCAGCCGCGTGCCGGTGCTGAACATGCAGTGCGACGTGTATCACCCCTTCCAGATCCTGGCTGACCTGATGACCATCATCGAAAAGAAGGGCGATCCGCGTGGCAAGACTATCGCGGTCAGCTACGCCTATGCCAAGAGCTATCAGAAGCCGCTCAGCGTGCCGCAGAGCCTGATCCTGCTGATGACCCGCTATGGCATGAACGTGCGGCTGGTGCATCCGCCGGAGTTCAAGCTGATGCCGGACATCGTGCAGCAGGCGGCCGACAATGCCCGCTACGCCGGCGGCAGCTTTGAGATCATGCATGATATGGACGCCGGCTTCAAGGGCGCGGACGTGCTCTACCCCAAGAGCTGGGGCTGCTGGGTGACCACTGAAGACCAGGCCGAGAGCGTGGAGATCGGCAAGAAGTACACCGACTGGATCACCGACGAGCGGCGTATGAGCCTGGCCCAGCGCGACGCGATCTACATGCACTGCCTGCCAGCCGACCGCAACATCGAGGTCACCGACGGCGTGATCGACGGCCCGCAGAGCGTGGTATACGATGAGGCCGAGAACCGCCTGCACGTGCAGAAGGCGGTGATGGCGTTGACGATGTGATGGAAGTAGACAAGTAGACAAGGAAGAGGTAGACAAGGAGACAAGGAAGAGATAGACAAGGAGAGGGATGCGATGAAGCAGGTGAACCGAGAAGGTGAGGCGCAGAGCAGAGGTTTTGAGGATTTGAAGGCCTGGCAGTTGGCGCGGCAGTTGATGATCGAGTGTCACAAGATGGCTGAGGTGCTGCCGGTTTGGGAGCGTTACGATCTCACGTCGCAGGTACGTCGGTCTTCGAAGAGCGTGATGGCAAATATTGCCGAAGGCTATGGACGTTATCACTATCTGGACAGCTTGCGCTTCTACTACATCGCCCGTGGTTCGCTCAACGAGACGATCAATCACATCATCACGTCCCATGACCTTAGCTACGTTGACGATCAACGCTATCGAGAACTGTACGACCTGGGTCGCGAGGCTGAGCGAGCCCTCAACGGTTTCATCGCCTACGTCTGGCGCCAGCGCCAAGGCCAGTCTCACTACGGCGAGCGCCTGGTCGCCGAAGAACGAGCCATCTACGATCCCATGCCCGATCCCGACTTCACCGACACTGCCGACGGCCAAGCCGACTGGCCACAACCCTAGCCGCTTGCCATCCCCTTGTCTACTTGTCTACTTGTCTACCCAAGAGGTACCCATGACCCAACACTCCCCCAAAACCGCCGTCGTCGCCGTCGGCGGCAATGCTCTGATCACGGACAAACAGCACCAGGATGTGGCTTCTCAGGTGAGCGCGATCGAAGAGACGTGCAGGCACATCGCCGACATGATCGAGCGCGGCTGGAATGTGATCATCACCCACGGCAACGGCCCGCAGGTGGGCTTCATCCTGCGCCGCAATGAGCTGGCGGCCGGTGAGGTACATCAGACGCCGCTGGATGTGATCGGCGCGGACACGCAAGGCTCCATCGGGTATATGATTGCCCGCGCACTGGGCAACGAGTTCACCCAGCGCGGCATCCAGCGCCAGGTGGCGGCCGTGGTGTCGCAGGTGGTGGTGGACGGCAATGACCCCGGCTTCACCAATCCCACCAAGGGCATCGGCGGCTTCACCGCTGAGGAAATTGCCCGCCAGTTCGAGAAGGAAGGCTGGATGGTGCGCGAGGACGCCGGCCGCGGCTGGCGGCGCATGATCGCCTCGCCGCAGCCGCTACGCATCGTCGAGCGCGAGGCGATCAAGACGCTGATCGACGCCGGCTTCATCGTGGTCGGCGTGGGCGGCGGCGGCATCCCGGTGGTCGAGGACGAACACGGCATGCTCAAGGGCGTCTTTGCCGTCATCGACAAGGACCGCGCCAGCGCGCTGTTGGCGGCCGATCTCCAGGTCGACCTGCTGCTGATCAGCACCGCCGTGGAGAAGGTGGCCATCAACTTCAACAAGCCCAACCAGCAATGGCTGGACCGTATGACCCTCAGCGAGGCCAAGCAGTACTACGCCGAAGGCCACTTCCTCTCCGGCAGCATGGGCCCCAAGATCGAGGCCATCATCGCCTTCCTCGAAGCCTCTCCCCACGGCCAGGCCCTGATCACCGACCCGCCGCACATGGTGGACGCGCTGGCGGGGCGGACGGGGACGTGGATTGTGGCGGAGTAGAGTAGACAAGGAAACAAGTAGACAAGTAGACAAGGAAACAAGTAGACAAGGAAACAAGTAGACAAGTAGACAAGTAGACAAGGGAAGAGACCTCATCATGGCGGACGCCCCCTTGTTTACTTGTGTACTTGTATACTTGTCTACCCCCATCAGACCATGAACCACATCACCTCCCTCAAATGCCTGATCTGCGGCAAGGAATACCAGCCCCACGAGGTTGAGTACGTCTGCCCCGACCACGGGTACGAGGGTATCCTGGACGTGCAGTACGACTATGGGCTGATCAGCCTGAGCTTCAGCCCGGCCACGCTGGCGGCCAACCCTGACTACTCGATCTGGCGCTACAAGCCGTTGCTGCCCATCGAGCCGGACGCAGCCGTGCCGCCGCTGGCCGTAGGCTGGACGCCGCTGTACGCAACGCCCCGGCTGGCTGCGCAGCTTGGCTTGCAACACCTGTGGGTCAAGGACGACGGCCGGCAGGCCACGGCCAGCTTCAAGGACCGCGCCAGCGCGATCGCCGTGGTCAAGGCGCAGGAGAAGGGCGCGGCAATCATCACCACGGCCAGCACTGGCAACGCCGCGGCCGCGCTCAGCGGCCTGTGCGCCAGCGTGCAGCAGCCCAACGTCATCTTCGTGCCAGAAAGCGCGCCGCCGGCCAAGATCGCCCAACTGCTGACCTTCGGCTCGACGGTGATGCTGGTGCACGGCACCTACGACGACGCCTTCGACCTCTGCCTGCAGGCCGCCGAGACCTACGGCTGGTACAACCGTAACACCGGCTTCAATCCGTACATGTCCGAGGGCAAGAAGACGGTCAGCTTCGAGATCTGTGAGCAGCTTACTCTCACCCTCACCCCCGGCCCCTCTCCCTGGGGGAGAGGGGAGAGGTGGGAGGCGCCCGACGCGATCTTCGTCAGCGTGGGCGACGGCTGCATCATCGGCGGCGTCCACAAGGGGCTGCGCGACCTGTACGCCCTGGGCTGGATCGACAAGATGCCGAGGATCTACGGCGTGCAGGCCGCTGGCAGCAATTTCATGGCCGAGGCCTGGCAGGTCGGGCTGCACGGCCTGCGCGTGCTGGAGAAGGCGCCCATCGACTCGCACACGGTGGCCGACAGCATCAGCGCCGGCCTGCCGCGGGACCGCATCAAGGCCATCGCGGCCGTGGTGGACACCGGCGGCGCCTACGTGGTCGTCAGCGACGACGAGATCCTGGCCGCGATCCCCGTGCTGGCGCGCGGCAGCGGCGTCTTCGCCGAGCCGGCCGGCGCGGCCAGTTATGCCGGCCTGGTCAAAGCCGTCGAACAGGGCCTGGTCAGCCCCAACGAGCGCATCGTCGTCATCAACACCGGCAGCGGCCTGAAAGACGTCAAGAGCGCCATGACCGCCGTCGAGCAGGCCGGCACGCGGCCCTACCGCGTCGAGCCGAGCCTGGCGGATTTGCAGCGCGTAATGGCAGAATACCACAACGGATGAAGTACAGCGGATAGCCGGAATACTACAACGGATGAAGTACAGCGGATAGCCGGAATACTACAACGGATGAAGTACAGCGGATGACTTGAATGCCGCAACAGATGACTGTACCGGTGTGACGATCAAGAGTAGGTCTTTCGCCATCCGTTGTTCTTCATCCGCTGTGATACCCCATCCCCCACCCCACTCAGAGGACTCCCATGATTGACCTAACCATCCACGAAGACCGTCTCGAACGCACCGTGCAACGGGCGCGCGAGCGCAACATTATCATTCCCACCTTCAAGCAGATGCGCCATCCGGAGCTGATCCCCGACAGCATCAAGCGCCAGTTGGACGACGTCGGCCTGTGGGATCTGAACCCGCTCAACCTCTTCCGCATCACCTGGAAGAACCAGCCGCTGGAAAAGGGCGGCGGCTTCGGCGGCGCCAACTATCTCGTGCTGCCGCCGGAGCTGACCGGGATCCAGGCCCGCATCCTCCTGCTGGTGGGCAAGTGGTTCCCCACCGGCGCGCACAAGGTTGGCGCGGCCTTCGGCTGTCTCGTCCCGCGCTTGGTCACCGGCCAGTTCGACCCAACCACGCAGAAGGCGGTCTGGCCCAGCACCGGCAACTATTGCCGCGGCGGCGCCTACGACTCCCACCTGCTGGGCTGTGAGAGCATCGCCATTTTGCCCGAAGGCATGAGCAAGGAGCGTTTCGACTGGCTGGCCGACGTGGCTGGCGAAACCATCAAGACCACCGGCTCCGAGAGCAACGTCAAAGAGATCTTCGACAAGTGTTGGGAACTGCGCCGCTCCGGCCAGGACCTGATGATCTTCAACCAGTTCGACGAGTTCGGCAACTATCTGTGGCACCACGAAGTGACCGGACCGGCCATCGAGGACGCGCTGCAGGCCGTAATGGGGGCCAAGGACCGCTACCGTGGCGTGGCGCTGACCACCGGCTCGGCTGGCACGATTGCTTCCGGCGACTACCTGAAAAAGCTCTACCCGCACAGCAAGATCGTGGCCAGCGAGGCCTTGCAGTGCCCCACGCTGCTGCAAAACGGCTTCGGCGCCCACCGCATCGAGGGGATCGGCGACAAGCACGTGCCCTGGGTTCACAACGTCAAGAACACCGACATGGTGGTGGCCATCGACGACGCGGCCACTATGGCCCTCTCCCGGCTGTTCAACGAGCCAGCCGGCTGCGAGTATCTGGCCCAGCAGGGCGTGCCCGCGGCGTTGATCGACAGCCTGCCGCTGCTGGGCATCTCCAGCATCGCCAACATGTTGTCGGCCATCAAGTTCGCCAAGTACTACGAGCTGACCGAGAACGACGTGGTAGCCACCGTGGCCACCGACTCCATGGACCTCTACCGCAGCCGCCTGCGTGAGCTGGAGGAGGCCGAAGGCCCCTTTGGCCCCACCGAGGCAGCCGTGGCCTACCAGCGCTACCTGCTGGGCGAGCGCACCGACAACCTGTTGGAGCTGTCCTACGAGGACCGCAAGCGCATCCACAACCTGAAGTACTACACCTGGGTCGAGCAGCAAGGCCGCAGCTACGAAGAGATCCAGGCTCAGTGGTACGACGACGACTACTGGACCAGCATCCCGGCCATGGCGGACGAGATCGATCAGTTGATCGAGGCGTTCAACGCCCGGGTTGGGTTGTTGTAGCGTGGTACGTTGGTAGATTGGTAAATTGGTCAGGCGCCGCACGCGCGACCAATCTACCAATTTACCAATCTACCAATCTACCAGTTCACCAGGAGTGTACCATGAAAATCGCAATCCTCGGCGGCACCGGACCGGAAGGCAGCGGGCTTGGGCTGCGCTGGGCGCAGGCTGGGCATCAGGTCATCATCGGCTCGCGGCAAATGGAGAAAGGCCAGCAGGTGGCGGCTGAGCTGCAAGCCAGGGCGCCGGCGGCGGCGGCCAACATCAGCGGCATGGACAACCTGGCGGCGCTGGACGGCGCTGATGTGGCCGTGCTGGCCGTGCCCTACAGCGGCCAGGAACGCACGCTGGCTGGGCTGGAGGCCGCGCTGGCCGGCAAGCTGCTGCTGACCGTCGTCGTGCCGCTGGGCGAGAAGGCGGCGCGCGTCTGGCGGCCGCCCAGCGGGCTGGCGGCGGCCGAAGAGGCCGCGCGGCAGCTCGGCGAGGGTGCGCGCGTCGTGGCGGCCTTCCAGAACATCTCGGCCCACCACCTGGCCGACCCAGACCACGCTGTGGACTGCGACGTGCTGGTCTGCGGCGACGACAAGGCCGACAAGCAGGTCGTGATCGACCTGTGCGCGGCCGCCGGCATGCGTGGCGTCGACGCCGGCCCGCTGCAAAACGCCAGCGTGGCCGAGGGTCTGACCGCCGTGCTGATCGGCATCAACATCCGTCACAAGGTCAAGAACGCCGGGATACGCATCACCGGGATCGGCTGACTCCCAGGCTACCTGGAGACATCGGGCCTGCAACGTGAAACGTGAAACGTGACCGAGCTGCGCCAGATTCATCACGCATCACGTTTCATGTCGCAGCGAGAAACCCCAAGGGTCGGTGTCCAGCTTGCGCGTTCATTCGCTACAGTGTACACTAGCGCAAGTCCCCGCCGGGCGCGGCGCGTCATCCTGACGACAGCCACGCCTGACCACCTGGCTGGTTTGCTCTCAGCGACCCATCCGGGCTTTGACTTCCTGGCGCCCAGACATGGCTTTCACTCTCAGAGGCTGTGTCGCCATCACGACCTTGGAGGCTACCGATGGAGTTTGTCCTCAACGGCCACGGCAGACACTTCGACGGCGACCCTGATCTGCCCCTGCTGACCTATCTGCGCGAGCACGAGGGTATCATCTCCCCTAAGGATGGCTGCGCGCCGCAGGCTGCCTGCGGCTGTTGCGCCGTGGACCTCAACGGCAAGGCCGTGCTCTCCTGCGTCACGCCCATGAAGAAGGTGGCCGGCGCCAGCGTGGTGACGACTGAGGGGTTGGACGAGTTCCGCCAGCAGGTCTACGCCCATGCCTTCGTGGCCAAGGGCGGCATCCAGTGCGGCTTCTGCATCCCCGGCATCGTCATGCAGGCCAACAGCCTGCTCAATCGCAACGCCGAGCCCAGCCGTGACGAGATCGAAAAGGCGCTGACCCCCCACCTCTGCCGCTGCACCGGCTATAAGAAAATCGTCGACGCCATCGGGTACGCGGCCGAGGCCATCCGCAGCGAGGAGGAGATCCCGGAGCCCAGCAGCCCCGGCCGGGTCGGCGATCGCCACCCCAAGTACGACTCGTTTGCGGCAGTGCTGGGCCAGCGCCCCTACGTGGACGATCTGCACGTCGATGGCCTGCTGCACGGCGCGCTGCGCTTCAGCGATCACCCGCGGGCCAAGGTGCTCAAGATCGACCTCTCCCAGGCTGAGCAGGTGGCTGGCGTCGCCCGCATCGTTACTGCGGCCGACGTGCCCGGCCAGCGCAGCGTGGGATTGATCCAGCAGGACTGGCCGTTGTTCGTAGCCGAGGGTGAGGAGACGCGCTACGTGGGCGACGCGCTGGCGCTGGTGGTGGCCGAGAGCGCGCTGGCCGCGCGCATGGCCGTGGAGCAGATCACGGTCGAGTACGAGGTGCTGGAGCCGTTGACCGACCCCTTCGAGGCGCTCAAGCCGGACGCGGTTCGCATCCACCCCAGCGGCAACGTGCTGGCGACGACCATCGTCAAGCGCGGCGACATGGCCGCAGCGCGCGCTGCTTCGGTCTACACGGCCGGCGGCCGCTACGAGACCCAGCGCATCGAGCACGGCTATATGGAGCCGGAGGCGGCCGTGGCTGTGCCGGGCAACGACGGCTACGCGGTCGAGGTCTACTCGCAGAGCCAGGGCATTTACGAGGACCGCATCCAGATTGCCAAGCTGTTAGGCGTCGCCGAGGAGCAGGTGCGAGTGATCCTGGTGCCCAACGGCGGCGGCTTCGGCGGCAAGGAGGACCTGTCGGTGCAGGGCCACGCCGCGCTGGCCGCCTACCTGCTGGACCGGCCGGTCAAGGTCAGGCTGACCCGCGACGAGTCGATCCGCATGCACCCCAAGCGCCATCCCATGTGGCTGGACTACGAGGTGGGCTGCGATGCGGACGGCAAGCTGACCTTCGTCCATGCGCGCATCGTCGGCGACACCGGCGCCTATGCCTCGGTGGGCGCGAAGGTGCTGGAGCGGGCCGCTGGCCACGCCACCGGCGCTTACCACGTGCCCGCGGCCGACGTGGAGGCCGTGGCCGTCTACACCAACAACGTGCCCTGCGGCGCAATGCGCGGCTTTGGCGTCAACCAGTCGGCCTTCGCCATCGAGAACCTGGTGGACGACTTGTGCCAGCAGGGCGGTTTCGATCGCTGGCAGTTCCGCTGGGACAACGCCATCACCGAGGGGCGCATGACCGCAACCGGCCAGGTGATCGAGGGCGGCGCGGGCCTGCGCGCGACGCTGGAGGCGGTCAAGGACCAGTTTTACGCCGCCAAGATCGCCGGCCTGGCCTGCGGCATCAAGAACACCGGCATCGGCAACGGCGTCAACGACGCCGCGCTGGTCAGGATCTCGATCCTCGCCCCGGATCAGGTGCTGGTCGACCACGGTTGGACCGAGATGGGCCAGGGCGTACACACGGTGGCTCTGCAGGCGCTGTGTACCGAGACCGGCATCGATCCCGCGTTCGTCCGGGTACAGGCGGACACGGCCTCGGGCCAGGAGGCGGGCATGACCACCGCCTCGCGCGCCACCTCGCTGGTGGGCAACGCCACCATCGACGCGGCCAAGAAGCTGGCGGCTGATTTGCAGACGCACACGCTGGCTGAGCTGGTGGGACGGCGCTACGAGGGCAGTTGGATCTGCGACTGGACCACTGCCGTAAAGCCGGAGGCCGTCACCGACACGCCCATCACCCACTACTCCTACAGCTACGCCACGCAGCTCGTGATCCTGGACGACGACGGCCAGATCGAGAAGATTGTGGCTGCGCACGACGCGGGCAAGATCTTCAACCCCACCCTGTTCGAGGGCCAGATCGAGGGCTCGCTGCACATGGGGCTGGGCTACGCCATCAGCGAGGACTTGCCCATGGAGGGCGGCCACTTCAAGAGCACGCGGCTGCGCCAGTGCGGCATTTTGCGGGCCAAGGAGATGCCCGAGATGGAGGTGATCGGCGTCGAGGTGCCCGACCTGTACGGTCCCTACGGCGCCAAGGGCGTGGGCGAGATCGGCCTGGTGCCCACGGCCGGCGCGGTCGCCAACGCGCTCTACCAGTTCGACGGCGTGCGCCGCACCCGGCTGCCGATGGCGTTGCCTAAGAAGAAGCGCACCTCGTAGGTCACGTTATCAACGTGACTGTCCGTTGACAACCGGACCTGTCCGGTTGATAACTGTCCGGTTGATAACCGGACCTACATTCGGATGAGAGATTTCGTGCAAAGGAGCACTTGACCGATGAAGTTGTCGCAGCGTATGTCCCGTCTTGGCACTGAGACGGCGTTCGAGGTTCTGGCCAAGGCCAAAGCGTTGGAGGCCCAGGGCCGCGAGATCATTCACCTGGAGATCGGCGAGCCCGATTTCGACACCCCGTTCAACGTGGTCGAGGCCGGCGTCGCCGCCTTGCGCGGCGGGCACACCCACTACACCCCGGCTGCCGGCATCCTGCCGCTGCGCCAGGCCATCGCCGACGAGGTCGCCAAGACCCGCGGCATCCCCGTCCACCCCGACCAGGTGGTCGTCGTCCCCGGCGGCAAGCCGATCATGTTCTTCGCCCTGCTGGCCATGGTCGAGGCCGGCGACGAGGTGATCTACCCCAACCCTGGCTTCCCCATCTACGAGTCGATGATCCACTTTGCGGGCGCCAAGGCTGTGCCGATCCCGCTGCGCATGGAGAACGAGTTCGGGTTGGACGTGGACGAGCTGGCCGGCCTGGTCAGCGACCGTACCCGCCTGATCATCCTCAACTCGCCGGCCAACCCCACCGGCGGCATCATCACGGCCGAACAAGTCGCGCAGGTGGCCGAGATCGCGTTGGCGCGCGGCATCCCGGTGCTCTCCGACGAGATCTATGGCCGCATGTTGTATGAGGGCAAGTTCGCCAGTATCGCCAGCGTGCCCGGCATGGCGGAGCAGACTATCATCCTCGACGGCTTCTCCAAGACCTACGCCATGACCGGCTGGCGGCTGGGCTACGGCGTGATGCCGGTGGAGCTGGCCCGCCAGATCACCAAGCTGATGGTCAACTCCAACTCCTGCACCGCCGCGTTCACCCAGATGGCTGGCGTCGAGGCGCTGACCGGCCCGCAGGACTCGGTGGACGCCATGCTGGCCGCGTTCCGCCGCCGCCGCGACATGGTCGTTGATGGGCTGAACAGCATCCCCGGTTTCCGCTGCCTGACCCCCAAGGGCGCCTTCTATGTCTTCCCCAACATCGAGGGCACGGGACTAAGCAGCCAGGCGCTGGCCGACAAGTTGCTCTACGAGGCCGGCGTGGCCGCGCTGGCCGGCACCTGCTTCGGCGCCTATGGCGAGGGGTTCATCCGCTTCTCCTACGCCAACTCCGAGGAGAACCTGCGCAAAGCGCTGGAACGCATTGGCGACGTGGTGGCGAAGCTCTAGCCCTCATCGCCAGGTGTCCTTGCGAAGCCCGCCGCAGTGGACGCCGGGTCCGACCGGGCGAGACGCCCTTGAGATCATGACATGGAAATGTTTCAGGAGAGTTGCTTGTGAAACCGAAGGTGCTCATTACCCGCCGCGTTCCCCAGCCCGGCATCGATCTGGTGGCCGCCCAGTGTGACGTGGAGCTGTGGGACAGCGACCTGCCTATCCCGCGCGCAACGCTGCTGGAGAAAGTCGCCGACAAGGACGGCATCTACTGCCTGCTGACCGAGCGCATCGACGACGAGCTTCTGGACGCTGCGCCGAACCTCAAGGTGGTCAGCCAGATGGCCGTCGGCTTCGACAACATCGACGTCCCTGCTTGCACCCGACGCGGCATCCCCGTGGGCAATACGCCCGGCGTGCTGACCGAGACCACCGCCGATTTCACCTGGTCGCTGCTAATGGCGGCCGCCCGGCGCATCGTCGAGGGGGTCGAGTACGTGCGGGCCGGCCACTGGGTCACCTGGGGCCCTATGCTGCTGATGGGGCCGGACCTCTACGGCGCGACCCTGGGCGTCGTGGGCATGGGGCGCATCGGCCAGGCCGTGGCGCGGCGGGCGATGGGCTTCGGCATGCGCATCCTGTACACCGACGCTCAGCCCATCCCCGACGCCGAGAAGGAGTTCGGCGCGGTGTACGTCAGCATGGACCAACTGCTGGCCGAGTCCGACTTCATCACCCTGCACGTCAACCTGACGCCTGAGACCTACCACATGATCGACGCGGCCGCGCTGAAGGCCATGAAGCCGAGCGCGATCCTGGTCAACGCGGCGCGCGGCGGTGTGGTGGACCACGACGCCCTGGTCGACGCGCTGCGCACGGGCGAGATCGCCTATGCCGCGCTGGACGTGACCGAGCCGGAGCCGCTGCCGGCCGACCACCCGCTGGTCCACCTGCCCAACTGCATCGTCGTGCCGCACATCGCCAGCGCCAGCATCGCCACCCGCACCAAGATGGCGACCATGGCGGCCGAAAACCTGCTGGCCGGCGTGCGCGGCGAGGCGCTACCCAACTGCGTCAATCCGTAGAATCAGGACTGGCAGTCCTTCCGAGGACTGCCAGTCCTAAACCGTAGCGTCCTGGCGCCGCTACACTGCCAGACTGCGGCGAATGGCGCGATTGACCTCTTCCATCCGTTCGCTGCTCAAAACGCCTATCTTGCTGCCGAGACGTTGTTTGTCTACCGTGCGAATCTGGTCGAGCAGCGCTTTGGATGCCTTGCCAAGGCCAGCCTCGCCGACCGGCAAGAGAACCTCGAACGGATAGATCTTGTCCGTGTTGCCAGACGAGATTGGAGCGACGATGACCCGGTCGGCATACTGATTGCCAACGTCGTTGGAGATGATCAGAGCCGGTCGAGTCTTGGAGATCTCCGTACCGACAGTCGGATCCAGCTTGACCCAGTAGATTTCGCCGCGATGCGGAATGCTCATGCCGGCCATCCTTCGCTATCCAGCGCCTGCCAATCTGCGTTCAAGGCTTGACGCTCGTTGCGCGTGGCAAGATAACCTTCCCGCATGGCTGCTTCGATCTCGCCCTGCTCCAACTGTCGCACTCGCTCATCCAGTAGCTCGCCCACCAAGGAGCTTAAGCCGCGCGGCGAAATAAAGCGCCGCACTCGCTCCAGGAGCGATTCGTCCAGATAGATGGTTGTTCGCGTCGTCATAGTAGTCACCTCTGGTTGACATACAAACTTGATGACAGCATTGTACGTTTTTCCGGTTGCACTGTCAACCGCGACATCTTGCCAGCAAGGAGAAACCCACCATGTCACCTGATCGAATGGCGCTCTATTTGCAGGATGCCCACGAGCTGTCCGAGGGCATCGAGCTGGCCAAGTACGCCGAGGCCAAGGGCTTCGAGGCGGTGTGGCAGGCCGAGAGCCGGCTGGTACGCGACGCCATCGTGCCCATGGCCGCCTTTGCCGCCCACACCACCCGGCTCAAGGTGGGCAGCGGCGTCATCAACAACTGGACCCGCAACATCGGCCTGCTGGCCGCCACCTTCCTGACCCTGGACGACCTGGCGCCTGACCGGGTGATCTGCGGCATTGGCGCCTGGTGGGACCCGCTGGCCAGGAAGGTGGGCATCGAGCGCCGCAAGCCGCTGCTGGCCATGCGTGAGACCGTCACCGTGTTCCGCCAGTTGATGACGCTACAGGAGGTGACCTTCCATGGCGAGTTCCACAACGTGGACGGCATCCGCCTGGACGTGGTGCATGGCCGCACCACGCCGCGCAACGTGCCGATCTACATCGGCGCTACCGGTATGCAGATGATGGAGCTGACCGGCGAGATCGCCGACGGCGCAGTGCTGAACTACCTGGTGGCCCCCAAGTACAATCTGGAGGCCATGGACGCGCTGGAGCGCGGCGCCAAGAAGGCCGGCAAGAGCATCGACGACATCGACCG
>Ga0209573_1001240_pt1 | contig 41369 bp, 48 predicted proteins | sample TNRBio252014_DNA_FD_185870 | JGI IMG/M metagenome (GOLD analysis project Ga0209573, IMG submission 185870) | Wastewater treatment Type I Accumulibacter community from EBPR Bioreactor in Madison, WI, USA - TNR Reactor_6/25/2014_ DNA (SPAdes)... | ecosystem: Engineered > Bioreactor > EBPR >...
TCTACTTCCGGACCACCGACGTGACCGGGACGGTGGCGCTGCCGGAGGGCACCGAGATGGTGATGCCGGGCGACAACGTGTCGATGGAGGTGACGCTGATCCAGCCGATCGCCATGGACGAGGGCCTGCGCTTCGCCATCCGCGAGGGCGGCCGCACCGTCGGCGCCGGCGTCGTCGCCAAGATCATCGAATAGCCGAATGGGTCGGCGAAGAGGCAACGAAGCGCGAAGAGGCCACATAGGGGTATAGCTCAGCTGGTAGAGCGGCGGTCTCCAAAACCGCAGGTCGCGGGTTCGAATCCTGCTGCCCCTGCCAGAGCGCAATCGGGAACCATGGCACGCACCAACGTCGCCCAATTCTTCCGCGAGGTTCGCCAGGAAACGTCGAAAGTGACGTGGCCGACGCGCCGCGAGACCGCCGTCTCCACCGGGATGGTGTTTCTCATGGTCGTTTTGGCCGCCATCTTCTTCTTCGTCGTCGACCAGATCATCGCGACCGCCATCCGCTTCCTCCTGGCTCTCGGGAGTTAGGCCATGGAGGCGCGCTGGTACGTGATCCACGTCTATTCCGGATTCGAGCGCAAGGTGGCGCAGTCCATCGACGAGCAGGTCAAGCTCGCCGGGATGGCCGACCGCATCGAGCAGGTGCTGGTGCCGACGGAGGAGGTCGTGGAGGTCCGCCGCGGCGCCAAGGTCAATGCCGAGCGCAAGTTCTTCCCCGGCTACGTGCTGGTGAAGATGGCGATGAGCGACGAGACTTGGCACCTGGTCAAGAACACGCCGAAGGTGACGGGTTTCCTCGGCGGCCGTGGCCGGCCGACGCCGATCACCGAGGCCGAGGCGATGCGGATCATGCATCAGGTGCAGGAGGGCATCGAGCGGCCGAAGCCGTCGGTGACCTTCGAGGTCGGCGAGCAGGTGCGGGTCAGCGACGGGCCGTTCACCTCGTTCAGCGGCCTGGTCGAGGAGGTCGACGAGGCGCGGGCGCGGCTGAAGGTGGCGGTGTCGATTTTCGGCCGCTCGACGCCGGTCGAGCTCGAGTACGCGCAAGTCGAGAAGATGTAAGCGGGCGCGACAGCAAGACGCAGCCGGCCGCGGCGCAGGGGCGCTGCGGCCTCGAGGAGAGACGATGGCGAAGAAGATTGTCGGATACATCAAGCTGCAGGTGCCGGCCGGCGCGGCCAATCCGTCGCCGCCGATCGGCCCGGCGCTCGGTCAGGCCGGCCTGAACATCATGGAATTCTGCAAGACCTTCAACGCGCAGACCCAGGGTCTCGAGCAGGGCATGCCGATCCCGGTGGTGATCACCGTCTACGGCGACCGCACGTTCTCGTTCGTGACCAAGACGCCGCCGGCGAGCTTCCTGCTGAAGAAGGCGGCCGGGGTCCAGAAGGGCTCGGCGGACAACGCCCGCCAGCGGATCGGCCAGGTGAGCCGGGAGCAGGTGCGCGAGATCGCCGAGATGAAGATGGCCGATCTCAATGCCAAGGACGTGGACGGGGCGATGAAGATGATCATGGGCTCCGCCCGCTCCATGGGCCTCGAGGTGGTGGACTAGGACGATGGCGAAGAAGAGCAAGCGGCTGCGCACGGCTTACGAGGGCATCGCCCCGGAGACGGCGTACGACCTGGCGGACGCGATCGCGCTGATCCGGGAGCGGGCGGCGGCCAAGTTCGACGAGACGATCGAGGTGGCGTTGGGCTTGGGCGTCGATCCGCGCCATGCCGACCAGATGGTGCGCGGCGTCGTCAGCCTGCCGCACGGGACCGGCAAGACGCTGCGCGTCGCGGTGTTCGCCAAGGGCGACAAGGCCGCCGAGGCGACCGCCGCCGGTGCCGACGTCGTCGGTGCGGAGGACCTGATGCAGCAGATCCAGGGCGGCGAGATCAACTTCGACCGCTGCATCGCCACGCCGGACATGATGGCCGTCGTCGGCAGGCTGGGGAAGATCCTCGGTCCCCGCGGGCTGATGCCGAACCCGAAGCTCGGCACCGTAACCCAGGACGTCGCCGGCGCGGTGCGGGCGGCCAAGGCCGGGCAGGTGGAGTTCCGGGTCGAGAAGGCCGGGATCATCCACGGCGGGATCGGCAAGGCCAGCTTTCCGGCGGAGAAAATCGACGCCAACATCCGCGCCTTCGTCGACGCCGTGGTCAAGGCGAAGCCGTCCGGGGCTAAGGGCACGTATCTGCAGCGCGCTGCGATCAGCTCGACCATGGGGCCGGGGATCAAGGTCAACGTCGCGAGCATCGCCGGCTGAAGACCCGCGCCGGCCCCCGGAGGCCGGCGCAACCACGGACGACGCCGCGTTGCGGCGGTGAGTTGAAGGAGACGAGCCTCAGGGCTTTGTGACACGCGCAACCCTGTCCGAGACAGCAGGCACCGCCGGGCGCTCGATGCACCCGAGGTTTAATGGGTACGCCGCCTGCCGAGACGGTATCGAGCGCGAGGGTCCGTCGGAGCCGATCCGCCGTTCCCGGCTTGAGCCGGCGCCTGGACAGGCGCACGCAACCCCGCGGGGGCCGATGCGGCCGACGCGAGGGCAGGTGATGGCCACGTCCGCTCCGGCCGCCGACAGGCGGCACGGTGCGGCCGAGACGGGGAATGATGGATGGATCGGGTAGCCAAGGAAGAACTGGTCGCGTCGCTGCACCAGACGTTCAGCGAAACCGCGGTCGTGGTGGTGACGCAGTACTCGGGCCTCTCGGTGGGCGAGATGACCGACCTGCGGGCGCAGATGCGCGGCGCCGGCGCCAGCGTCAAGGTGACCAAGAACCGGCTGACCAAGCGGGCCCTCGAGGGGACGCGCTACGAGGGGCTGGGCGAGATGTTCGTCGGCCCGACCGCCATGGCCTATTCCAGCGACCCGGTGGCGGCGGCCAAGATCACCATCGGCTTCGCCAAGACCCACCCCAAGCTCATCGTCATCGGCGGCGGCCTCGGCGACAAGGTGCTCGACGCGGAGGGCATCAGGTCGCTGGCGTCGCTGCCGTCCCTCGACGAGCTGCGCGGCAGGCTCATCGGCCTCATCAATGCCCCGGCGACGAGAATTGCCGGCGTGCTGCAGGCTCCGGCCGGCCAGCTCGCCCGGGTGCTCGCCGCCTACGCCAAGCAGGGCGAGGGCGAAGGGAACGACGGTGGAGACGGTGACGCGGCCGGCGAGCAGTCGGCGGCCTGACGAGACAATCCTGACCTAGCCTGAGGAGCGAAAGAGAGACATGGCAAACCTGGAAACCCTGGTGGAGCAGCTGTCCAGCCTGACCGTGCTGGAGGCTGCCGAGCTGAGCAAGATGCTCGAGGAGAAGTGGGGCGTGTCGGCGGCAGCGCCGGTCGCCGCTGCAGCACCCGCCGCCGCCGCGGCACCGGCCGAAGCGGCCGAGGAGAAGACCGAGTTCGACGTCATCCTGGTCTCGTTCGGCGAAAAGAAGATCAACGTCATCAAGGAGGTCCGCGCCATCACCGGGCTCGGCCTGAAGGAGGCGAAGGATCTTGTCGAGGCGGCGCCGAAGCCGGTGAAGGAAGCCGTGAAGAAGGAAGACGCCGCCGAGATGAAGAAGAAGCTCGAAGAAGCCGGGGCGACCGTCGAGGTCAAGTGAGGAAAAGCGTGTGGCAGGGCTTGGCCCCTGCCGCTTCGCAGAACATATGACGGAGGAGGACGAAGCGTCGGGGCCGCAGTGCGGTTCGCCGGCGTTTCTGTTTGCCCGCTAGGCATCCGCCCGCAGGGTCTGACCGCGACCGGGAAAGCGGATTGTCATGGTCGATGCGCGCCGCCTGGCGACGCTCTTTTCGAGCCGTCGCGGGGGAAAGACGCAATTCAAGGCTTCTCTTGCGCCTGGGGGCGGTACCCGGGCGGTTGGAGCGGCCGCGGCCCAGCACACTCGTGAGGACCCTCTATGGCTAGAAGTTTCACCGGTCGCAAGCGCGTTCGGAAGAGCTTTGGACGTATCGCCGCCGCCGTGCCGATGCCGAACCTGATCGAGGTGCAGAAGAGCTCCTACGATCAGTTCCTGCAGCGCGAGGGGCCGGCGGACCAACGCTCCGACAGCGGCCTGCAGGAGGTGTTCAAGTCGGTCTTCCCGATCAGCGACTTCTCCTCGCGGGGGACCCTCGAGTTCGTCAAGTACGAGTTCGAGGAGCCCAAGTACGACGTCGAGGAGTGCCAGCAGCGCGGCATGACCTACGCCGCGCCGCTGAAGGTGACGCTGCGCCTGGTCGTCTGGGACGTCGACGAAGAGACGGGCGCCCGCTCCATCCGCGACATCAAGGAGCAGGACGTCTACATGGGCGACATGCCGTTGATGACCGACAACGGCACGTTCGTCGTCAACGGCACCGAGCGCGTCATCGTCTCGCAGATGCACCGTTCGCCCGGCGTCTTCTTCGACCACGACAAGGGCAAGACCCACGCCTCGGGCAAGTACCTCTTCGCCGCCCGGGTGATCCCCTACCGCGGCTCGTGGCTGGACTTCGAGTTCGACGCCAAGGACCTCGTCTATGTCCGCATCGACCGTCGGCGCAAGCTGCCGGTGACGACGCTGCTGATGGCGCTCGACGGCCGCGCCACCGAACTGCTGCGCCAGGAGCGCGGCGCCGAGGGCCGGGGCCTGGAGCAGGCCGAGGTCACCGGCATGACCGCCGAGGAGATCCTCGACTACTTCTACGAGAAGGTAACCTTCCACCTCAGCGAGGGCGGCTGGAAGACCGAGTTCCGCCCCGAGCGGATGCGCGGGGTGAAGCTGCAGCGCGACCTGGTCGACGCCAACAGCGGCGAGCGGATCGCGGAAGCGGGGACGAAGCTCACGCCCAAGCTGCTGCGCGAGCTGTCGGCCAAGGGCGTCACCGAGCAGCTCGTTCCCGACGAGGATCTGGCCGGGCGCTACATCGCCGAGGACGTCATCAACGAGGAGACCGGCGAGATCTTCATCGAGGCCGGGGAGGAGATCACCGAGGTCAACCTCCAGGCCCTGAAGAAGGCCGGCATCGTCGAGATCCGGTCGCTGGCCATCGACCACATGAACGTCGGGCCGTACATCCGCAACACCCTCGCCGTCGATCGCAACTCCAGCCGCGAAGAAGCGCTGTTCGACATCTACCGGGTGATGCGCCCGGGCGAGCCGCCGACCATCGACACCGCCGAGGTGCTGTTCCGCGGGCTGTTCTTCGACCCGGAGCGCTACGACCTCTCCGCCGTCGGCCGGGTGAAGATGAACTCCAGGCTGGGCTTCACCACCGACGACTCGCTCAGGAACCTGCGCAAGGAGGACATCCTCGCCGTCGTCAAGGTGCTGGTGGACCTGAAGGACGGCCGCGGCGAGATCGACGACATCGACCACCTCGGCAACCGCCGGGTGCGTTCGGTGGGCGAACTTTTGGAGAACCAGTACCGGGTCGGGCTGCTCAGGATGGAGCGGGCGATCCGCGAGCGGATGAGCTCGGTGGACATCGACACGGTGATGCCGCAGGAGCTTATCAACGCCAAGCCGGCGGCGGCGGCCGTGCGCGAGTTCTTCGGCTCGTCGCAGCTCAGCCAGTTCATGGACCAGACCAACCCGCTCTCGGAGATCACCCACAAGCGCCGGCTTTCGGCGCTCGGCCCGGGCGGGCTGACGCGCGAGCGCGCCGGCTTCGAGGTGCGCGACGTGCACCCGACCCACTACGGCCGCATCTGCCCGATCGAGACGCCGGAAGGGCCGAATATCGGCCTCATCAACTCGCTGGCCACGTTTGCCCAGGTCAACCGCTACGGCTTCATCGAGACGCCCTACCGGCGCGTCGAGGAGGGCCGGGTGATCGACGACGTCATCTACATGTCGGCGATGGAGGAGGGCAAGTACACCATCGCCCAGGCCAACGCCGAGCTCGACGACCACGGCCGGTTCACCTCCGACCTGATCAGCTGCCGCCGCGGCAACGACTTCGTCATGGCCCGGGCCGGCGACATCGACTTCATCGACGTCTCGCCGAAGCAGCTCGTCTCGGTCGCCACCGCGTTGATCCCGTTCCTCGAGAACGACGACGCCAACCGGGCGCTGATGGGCTCGAACATGCAGCGACAGGCGGTGCCGCTGCTCAGGAGCGAGGCGCCGCTGGTCGGCACCGGCATGGAGATGGCGGTGGCCCGCGACTCCGGCGCGGCGATCGTTGCCAAGCGCTCCGGCGTCGTCGACCAGGTTGACGCGACCCGCATCGTCATCCGCGCCACCGGGCAGACGTCGCACACTTCTCCGGGCGTCGACATCTTCAACCTGCTCAAGTTCCAGCGCTCGAACCAGAACACGACCATCCACCAGCGGCCGCTGGTGAAGGTGGGCGAGACGGTGGAGGCCGGCGACATCATCGCCGACGGCCCCTCGACGCAGCTGGGCGAGCTGGCGCTGGGCCGCAACGTGCTCGTCGCCTTCATGCCTTGGCAGGGCTACAACTTCGAGGACTCGATCCTGATCTCCGAGCGCCTGGTGCGCGACGACGTCTTCACCTCGATCCACATCGAGGAGTTCGAGGTGATGGCCCGCGACACCAAGCTCGGCCAGGAGGAGATCACCCGCGACATCCCCAACGTCGGCGAGGAAGCGCTGAAGAACCTCGACGAGGCGGGGATCGTCTACATCGGCGCCGAGGTGAAGCCGGGGGACATCCTGGTCGGCAAGGTGACGCCGAAAGGCGAGACGCCGATGACGCCGGAGGAGAAGCTGCTCCGGGCGATCTTCGGCGAGAAGGCCGCCGACGTTCGCGACACGTCGCTGAAGGTGCCGCCGGGCGTGTCCGGCACGGTGCTGGAGGTGCGCGTCTTCTCCCGCCGCGGCGTCGAGAAGGACGCCAGGGCGCTGGCCATCGAGCGGTCCGAGATCGAGCGCCTGGCCAAGGACCGGGACTCCGAGCGCGTCATCCTCGAGCGCAATTTCCACAACCGGCTGCGCGAGATGCTTCTCGGCCAGACGATCGTCAGCGGGCCGAAGGGCATGAACAAGGGCGGTGAGGCGGTCAGCGAGGAGATCCTCGCCGCCTTCACCCCCGGACAATGGGCGCAGACGGTGGTGGCCGACGACGCGGTCATGGCCGACGTCGAGGCGCTGCGCTCGGCCTTCGAGGAGGGCATCTCCCGGCTGGAGCAGCGCTTCGAGAACAAGGTCGAGAAGGTGCAGCGCGGCGACGACCTGCCGCCCGGCGTGATGAAGATGGTCAAGGTGTTCGTCGCGGTGAAGCGCAAGCTGCAGCCGGGCGACAAGATGGCCGGGCGCCACGGCAACAAGGGCGTCATCTCCAAGATCATTCCGATCGAGGACATGCCCTACCTTCCGAGCGGCACCAACGTCGACATCGTGCTGAACCCGCTCGGCGTTCCGTCGCGCATGAACGTCGGCCAGATCCTGGAGACGCACCTGGGCTGGGCCTGCGCCGGGCTCGGCGAGCAGATCGGCGACCTGGTCGACGGGGCCCGGCGGAACGGCGCCGGCGAGCTGCGCGAGCGGCTGAGGGAGATCTACGGCGAGCACCAGTTCGGCGAGCAGATCGCGGATTTGCCCGACGAGCAGATCCTGGAGCTTGCCGAGAACCTCAGGCCCGGCGTTCCGGTGGCCTCGCCGGTGTTCGACGGGGCGCGCGAGAGCGACATCGTCGAGCTCCTCGGCAAGGCCGGCCTCAACGTCACCGGCCAGGCGACGCTCTACGACGGCCGGACCGGGGACGAGTTCGCGAGGAAGGTGACGGTCGGCTACATCTACATGCTGAAGCTGCACCACCTGGTCGATGACAAGATCCACGCCCGGTCGATCGGCCCCTACAGCCTGGTCACCCAGCAGCCGCTGGGCGGCAAGGCCCAGTTCGGCGGCCAGCGTTTCGGCGAGATGGAGGTCTGGGCGCTGGAGGCCTACGGCGCCGCCTACACGCTGCAGGAAATGCTGACGGTGAAGTCGGACGACGTGTCCGGGCGGACCAAGGTCTACGAGTCCATCGTCCGCGGCGACGACACCTTCGAGGCGGGCGTGCCGGAGTCGTTCAACGTCCTCGTCAAGGAGCTGCAGTCGCTCGGCCTGAACGTCGAGCTGAACTGACGCTCCCTCGGCGCCGCAGAGCCGCGGGTGCGTCCCGCGGCTCTCGCGCCTGAACCGATCTCCTTGCGGGAGAAGACCCGATGAATGAGCTGTTGAAGATTTTCGGCCAGGTCGGCGGCACCCAGCGCTTCGACGAGATCCAGATCTCGATCGCGAGCCCGGAGCGGATCCGCTCGTGGTCGTTCGGCGAGATCAAGAAGCCCGAGACGATCAACTACCGGACGTTCAAGCCGGAGCGCGACGGCCTGTTCTGCGCCAGGATCTTCGGTCCGACCAAGGACTACGAGTGCCTGTGCGGCAAGTACAAGCGGATGAAATACAAGGGGATCATCTGCGAGAAGTGCGGCGTCGAGGTGACGCTGCAGAAGGTCCGCCGCGAGCGCATGGGCCACATCGAGCTGGCGTCGCCGGTGGCGCACATCTGGTTCCTCAAGTCCCTGCCGAGCCGGGTGGGCCTGCTCCTCGACATGACGCTGAAGGACCTGGAGCGGGTCCTCTATTTCGAGAACTACGTCGTCGTCGAGCCCGGGCTGACGCCGCTGAAGCTGCGCGAGCTGATCAGCGAGGACCAGTACCAGAAGGCCATCGAAGAGTACGGCGAGGACAGCTTCAGCGTCGGGATCGGCGCCGAGGCCATCCGCGAGATGCTGAAGGCGATCGAGCTCGAGACCGAGCGGGCGACGCTGCGCGTCGAGCTGAAGGAAACGACGTCCGAGGCCAAGCGCAAGAAGCTGGTCAAGCGGCTGAAGCTGATCGAGGCGTTCATCGAGTCCGGCGCGAGGCCGGAGTGGATGATCCTGGAGGCGATCCCGGTGATCCCGCCGGAGCTGCGCCCGCTGGTGCCGCTCGACGGCGGCCGCTTCGCTACCTCCGACCTCAACGACCTCTACCGCCGGGTGATCAACCGCAACAACCGGCTGAAGCGGCTGATCGAGCTGCGCGCGCCCGAGATCATCATCCGCAACGAGAAGCGGATGCTGCAGGAGTCGGTGGACGCGCTGTTCGACAACAGCCGCCGCGGCCGGCCGATCACCGGGGCCAGCAAGCGGCCGCTGAAGTCGCTGAGCGACATGCTCAAGGGCAAGCAGGGCCGGTTCCGCCAGAACCTGCTCGGCAAGCGCGTCGATTACTCCGGCCGGTCGGTCATCGTCGTCGGCCCCGAGCTCAAGCTGCACGAGTGCGGCCTGCCGAAAAAGATGGCGCTCGAGCTGTTCAAGCCGTTCATCTACTCCAAGCTCGAGCTCTACGGCATGGCGACGACCATCAAGGCCGCCAAGCGCATGCTGGAGAAGGAGCGGCCGGAGGTCTGGGACATCCTCGAGGAGGTGATCCGCGAGCACCCGGTGCTGCTCAACCGGGCGCCGACGCTGCACCGCCTTGGCATCCAGGCGTTCGAGCCGGTGCTGATCGAGGGCAAGGCGATCCAGCTCCACCCGCTGGTCTGCGCCGCCTTCAACGCCGACTTCGACGGCGACCAGATGGCGGTGCACGTGCCGCTGTCGCTGGAGGCGCAGCTGGAAGCGCGCGTGCTGATGATGTCCACCAACAACATCCTCAGCCCGGCCAACGGCAAGCCGATCATCGTGCCGTCGCAGGACATCGTCCTCGGCCTCTACTACCTCAGCATGGATCTGGCGGGCGAGCCGGGCGAGGGCATGGCTTTCGCCGACATCGGCGAGATCCACCACGCGCTGGAAGCCCGCGCGGTGACGCTGCACTCCAAGGTCCGCGCCCGCTACAAGACGGTGGACGCGGACAACAAGCCGGTGACGCTGGTCCTGGAGACGACGCCGGGGCGCATGCTGCTGTCGGAGACGCTGCCGCGCCATCCCAACGTGCCGTTCGACCTGATCAACCGGCTGCTGACCAAGAAGGAGATCTCTTCGGTCATCGACGCGGTCTACCGGAACTGCGGGCAGAAGGAGACGGTCATCTTCGCCGACCGGATCATGGGCCTCGGCTTCTCCTACGCCTCCAAGGCCGGCATCTCCTTCGGCAAGGACGACTTGGTGGTGCCCGAGACCAAGGTTGCGCTGGTCCGCGCCACCGAGGACCGGGTGAAGGAGTACGAGCAGCAGTATCTCGACGGGCTGATCACGCAGGGCGAGAAGTACAACAAGGTGGTCGACGCCTGGGCGCACTGCACCGACCAGGTCGCCGACGCGATGATGCAGCGGATCTCGACCACCGCGCCGGGCGAGATCGTCAACTCCGTCTACATGATGGCCCACTCCGGCGCCCGCGGCTCGGCGGCGCAGATGAAGCAGCTGGCCGGCATGCGCGGGCTGATGGCGAAGCCGTCGGGCGAGATCATCGAGACGCCGATCATCTCCAACTTCAAGGAGGGGCTGACCGTTCTCGAGTACTTCAACTCGACCCACGGGGCCCGGAAGGGGCTCGCCGACACGGCGCTGAAGACTGCCAACTCAGGCTACCTCACCCGCCGGCTGGTCGACGTCGCCCAGGACTGCATCGTTCTGGAGAACGACTGCGGCACCACCAACGGCATCACCGTCCGGCCCGTGGTCGAGGGCGGCGAGATCGTTTCGGCGCTGGGCGAGCGGCTGCTCGGCCGCTGCGCCGCGGAGGACGTGCTCGATCCGGTCAGTGACCGGGTGATCGTCCACGCCGGCGAGATGATCGACGAGGACGCGGTCGCCGCCGTCGAGGCGGTGGACCTGGAGGCGGTGAAGATCCGCTCCGTGCTGACCTGCCAGACCCACAACGGCGTCTGCGGCAAGTGCTACGGCCGCGACCTGGCGCGGGGAACGCGGGTGAACATCGGCGAGGCGGTGGGCGTCATCGCCGCCCAGTCCATCGGCGAGCCTGGGACCCAGCTCACCATGCGCACCTTCCACATTGGCGGCGCGGTCCAGCGCGGCGCCGAGCAGTCGAAGGTGGAGGCATCGGCCGACGGCACGATCCACCTGCGCAACTGCAACACCGTGCGCAACAGCTCGGGCGTGCCGGTGGTGATGAACCGCAACGCCGAAATGGTGCTCAGCGACGCCCAGGGCCGCGACCGTGCACGCCACCGCCTGCCCTACGGCGCCAAGGTGCTCAAGGAGGACCGCAGCGAAGCGAAGCGGGGCGACCGTCTGGCCGAGTGGGATCCCTATACCCTGCCGATCATCACCGAGCGCGAGGGCCTGGTTCACTACGTCGACCTGGTCGAGGGCGTTTCCGTCGTCGAGCAGGTGGACGAGGCGACGGGCATCGCATCGAAGGTGGTCATCGACTGGAAGTCCCAGCCGAAGGGCAGCGAGCTGAAGCCGCGCATCACGCTGCGCGACGAGAACGGCGAGCTGCTCACCCTCGAGAACGGCCTGGAAGCCCGCTACTTCCTGTCGGTGGACGCGATCCTCTCGGTGGAGCCGGGACAGAAGGTGCACGCCGGCGACCTGCTCGCGCGCATTCCCCGCGAATCGGCGAAGACCAGGGACATCACCGGCGGCCTGCCGCGGGTGGCCGAGCTGTTCGAGGCGCGCAAGCCCAAGGACCACGCGATCATCAGCGAGATCGCCGGGCGGGTCGAATTCGGCAAGGACTACAAGTCCAAGCGGCGGATCGTGGTCGTTCCCGACGAGGGCGAGGGCGATCCGCGCGAGTACCTGATCCCCAAGGGCAAGCACATCAGCGTGCAGGAGGGCGACTTCGTCGAGGCGGGCGACCCGTTGATGGACGGCAACCCGGTGCCCCACGACATCCTCAGGGTGCTGGGCGTCGAGGCGCTGGCGGCCTACCTGACCGCCGAGATCCAGGAGGTCTATCGGCTGCAGGGCGTGAAGATCAACGACAAGCATATCGAGGTGATCGTCCGCCAGATGCTGCAGAAGGTCGAGATCACCGAGCCCGGCGACACTACCTTCCTCGTCGGCGAGCAGGTCGACCGCATGGAGTTCGACGAGCTCAACGGCAAGGCTTTGGGCAACGGCGAGCATCCGGCGGAAGGGCTGCCGGTCCTGCAGGGCATCACCAAGGCCAGCCTGCAGACCCGTTCGTTCATCTCCGCGGCGTCGTTCCAGGAGACGACGCGGGTGCTGACCGAGGCGGCGGTGTCCGGCAAGATCGACGCGCTGCAGGGCCTGAAGGAGAACGTCATCGTCGGCCGGCTGATCCCGGCCGGGACCGGCAGCGTCATGAACCGCTACCGGCGGATCGCAGCGGAGCGGGACCAGCAGGCGGCGGTGACGCACGAGGACGCCGCCGAGGATGCGCCGACGCCGTTGCCGGTGGCGAGCCAGCGGCCGCAGCCGGAAGCCTCGGACGCCGAGTAGGCCAGATCCGGCCGCGGTTCCTTCGTGGGGCCGCGGCCGGTGCCTTTCGCCCGTTCCGGTGGAACTTCGGCGGCCATTGTTGCTTGACGGGGTGAAACGCACCCCATAGTATCCGCCTCCTTCCGATGCGGGACCGGTGGTGGGCTTCTCAGTCCAAACGCGGTCCTGGACGAGACAGGAAAAAAATTGGCGAGGCGCTGAGGGCGCGGGAAAACGAGCCTCCTGGCTTGTTTTGTCTGTCGCCCTTCGGTTTGCCGGGGGTTCGGGTCACAAACAAGCCGGCACTGGGCGATGCCGGCGTCGAGGGTCAAAAATGCCGACGATCAATCAGCTGGTTCGTAACCCGCGCAAGGCGCCGGTGACGCGCAACAAGGTGCCGGCCCTCGAGGGCTCGCCGCAAAAGCGCGGCGTCTGCACCCGCGTCTACACGACGACGCCGAAGAAGCCGAACTCGGCGCTGCGCAAGGTCGCGCGCGTGCGGCTCACCAACGGCTTCGAGGTCACGAGCTACATCCCCGGCGAGGGCCATAACCTGCAGGAGCACTCGGTGGTGCTGCTGCGCGGCGGCCGGGTGAAGGACCTGCCGGGCGTTCGCTACCACATCATCCGCGGCGCGCTGGACACCCAGGGCGTCGGCGCCAGGCGCCAGCAGCGCTCCAAGTACGGCGCCAAGCGGCCGAAGTAGGGGATCAGCCGATGTCGAGACGCCGAGCCGCAGAGAAGCGCGACATTCTTCCCGATCCGAAGTATGGCGACATGCTGCTCACCAAGTTCACCAACGGGCTGATGCTGGACGGCAAGAAGTCGATCGCCGAGCGCACGGTCTATGGCGCGCTCGACCTGATGGAGAAGCGCACCCGGCAGGACCCGCTGAAGACGTTCCACGAGGCGCTGGAGAACGTCCGCCCGGTCCTCGAGGTGCGCTCGCGCCGGGTCGGCGGCGCCACCTATCAGGTTCCGGTCGAGGTGCGGACGACGCGGCGGCAGTCGCTGGCGATCCGCTGGATCGTCGACGTCGCCCGGAAGCGCTCGGAGAACACGATGGTGGAGAGGCTCGCCGGCGAGCTCCTCGATGCCGCCAACAACCGCGGCGCGGCGGTGAAGAAGCGCGAAGACACGCACCGGATGGCGGAGGCCAATAAGGCCTTCTCCCATTATCGCTGGTAGCCGCAGCAGGATTCGCCCCGATGCCCCGGACGACGCCGCTCGAACGATACCGCAACATCGGCATCATGGCCCACATCGATGCGGGCAAGACGACGACGACCGAGCGCATTCTGTATTACACCGGACGGTCGTATAAAATCGGCGAGGTGCACGAGGGCACCGCGACGATGGACTGGATGGAGCAGGAGCAGGAGCGCGGCATCACCATCACCTCGGCCGCCACGACCTGTTTCTGGCGCGAGCACCGGGTCAACATCATCGACACGCCGGGCCACGTCGACTTTACCATCGAGGTCGAGCGCAGCCTGCGCGTCCTCGACGGCGCGGTGGCGGTGTTCGACAGCGTCGGCGGCGTCGAGCCGCAATCGGAGACGGTTTGGCGCCAAGCCGACAAGTACAAGGTTCCGCGCATCTGCTTCGTCAACAAGATGGACCGGATGGGCGCGGACTTCTTCCGCTGCGTCGAGCAGATCGGCACCCGCCTCGGCGCCACCGGGGTGGTCGTCCAGCTCCCCCTTGGCGGCGAAGCCGACTTCAGCGGCGTCATCGACCTGGTGCGGATGCGGACCATCGTCTGGAAGGACGAGGCCCTCGGCGCCGAGTTCGTCTACGGCGAGATCCCCGGCCAGTACCTGGAGCAGGCAAAAGAGTACCGGCTGAAGCTGGTCGAGGCCGCGGTCGAGTACGACGAGGCGGCGCTGGAGCGCTACCTCGAGGGCGAAGAGCCGGACGAGGCGACGCTCGCCCGCTGCATCCGCGCCGGCACGGTGTCCGGGGCGTTCGTTCCGGTGCTGTGCGGCTCCGCCTTCAAGAACAAGGGCGTGCAGCCGCTGCTGGACGCCGTCGTCGACTTCCTGCCGTCGCCGCTGGAGGTGCCGGCGGTGCGCGGGGTGAAGCCCGGCAGCGACGAGGAGGTCGAGCGAACCAGTTCCGACGACGAGCCGTTCGCGGCGCTGGCCTTCAAGATCATGAGCGACCCCTTCGTCGGGACGCTGACTTTCGCCCGGATCTATTCCGGCACCCTCGAGAGCGGCTCGGCGGTGCAGAACAGCGTCAAGGAGAAGAGCGAGCGCATCGGCCGGATGCTGCTGATGCACGCCAACAGCCGCGAGGACATCAAGGAAGCCCGTGCCGGCGACATCGTCGCCATCGCCGGGCTGAAGCTGACGACCACCGGCGACACCCTGTGCGACCCGCGCCGCCCGGTGCTGCTCGAGCGGATGGAGTTCCCGGAGCCGGTCATCGAGGTCGCGGTCGAGCCGAAGACCAAGGCCGACCAGGAGAAGATGTCGGTGGCGCTCTCCAGGCTGGCCAACGAGGACCCGTCCTTCCGGGTCTCGATCGACGCCGAGAGCGGGCAGACGGTGATCAAGGGCATGGGCGAGCTGCACCTGGAGATCATCGTCGACCGGATGAAGCGCGAGTTCAAGGTGGACGCCGCGGTCGGCGCGCCGCAGGTGGCGTACCGCGAGACCATCTCCAGGACGGCCACGGTCGATTACACCCACAAGAAGCAGACCGGCGGCGCCGGCCAGTTCGCCCGCGTGGCCATCCGCTTCGAGCCGCAGGAGCCGGGCAAGGGCGTCCAGTTCGAGAGCGAGGTCGTCGGCGGATCGGTGCCGCGCGAGTACGTCCCCGGGGTGCAGAAGGGGATCCTGCAGGCAGCGCAGACGGGGGTCATCGCCGGCTTCCCGATGATCGACTTCAAGGCCGTGCTCTTCGACGGCGCCTCGCACGACGTCGACTCCAGCGTGATGGCCTTCGAGATCGCTTCGCGGGCCGCCTACCGCGAGGGCATCGTCAAGGCCGGGCCGAAGCTGCTGGAGCCGCTGATGCGGGTCGAGGTGGTGACGCCGGACGACTACATGGGCGACATCATCGGCGACCTGAACAGCCGCCGCGGCCAGATCTCGGGAATGGACCAGCGCGGCAACGCCCGGGTCATCACCGCGCTGGTGCCGCTGGCGACGATGTTCGGCTACGTCAACACGCTTCGCTCGATGAGCCAGGGTCGGGCGACCTACACCATGCATTTCGACAAGTACGCGGACGTGCCCCAGGCGATTTCCGAAGAAGTCCGGCAGCGCTTGGCAAGTTAGGCCAGTACCCGAGTCACGGAGCAGCGAGATGGCGAAGGCGAAGTTTGAGCGGACGAAGCCGCATTGCAATGTCGGGACGATCGGCCACGTCGATCACGGCAAGACGACGTTGACGGCGGCGATCACCAAGGTTTTGGCTGAGGCCGGCGGGGCGACGTTCATTCCGTTCGATCAGATCGACAAGGCTCCGGAGGAGAAGGCGCGGGGGATCACGATCTCGACGGCGCACGTCGAGTATCAGACCGAGAACCGGCACTACGCCCACGTCGATTGCCCGGGCCATGCCGACTACGTGAAGAACATGATTACCGGCGCGGCGCAGATGGACGGGGCCATTCTGGTGGTCTCCGCCGCCGACGGGCCGATGCCGCAGACCCGCGAGCACATCCTGCTCGCTCGCCAGGTCGGCGTTCCGGCGATCGTCGTTTATCTGAACAAGGTCGACATGGTCGATGACCCGGAGCTTCTGGAGCTGGTCGAGCTCGAGCTTCGCGAGCTCTTGTCCAGCTACGACTTCCCCGGCGACGACATTCCGATCGTCAAGGGCTCGGCGCTCTATGCGCTGGAGGGCCGCGACGGCGAGATGGGGCCGCAGTCGATCCTGGAGCTGATGAAGGCGGTGGACAGCTACATTCCGCAGCCCGAGCGGCCGAAGGACCAGCCGTTTTTGATGCCGATCGAGGACGTGTTCTCGATCTCCGGCCGCGGCACGGTGGTGACCGGGCGGGTCGAGCGCGGGGTGGTCAAGGTCGGCGAGGAGGTTGAGATCGTCGGGCTGAAGGCCACGACCAAGACGGTCTGCACCGGCGTGGAGATGTTCCGCAAGCTCTTGGACCAGGGCGAGGCCGGCGACAACATCGGCGTGCTCTTGCGCGGGACCAAGCGCGAGGACGTGGAGCGCGGGCAGGTGTTGGCGAAGCCCGGGACGATCACGCCGCACACCAAGTTCGCCGCCGAGGCGTACATCCTGACCAAGGAGGAGGGTGGCCGGCACACGCCGTTCTTCACCAACTACCGGCCGCAGTTCTACTTCCGGACCACCGACGTGACCGGGACGGTGGCGCTGCCGGAGGGCACCGAGATGGTGATGCCGGGCGACAACGTGTCGATGGAGGTGACGCTGATCCAGCCGATCGCCATGGACGAGGGCCTCAGGTTCGCCATCCGCGAGGGCGGCCGCACCGTCGGCGCCGGCGTCGTCGCCAAGATCATCGAATAGCCGAACCGTCGGGCAGCCAAGACGCGGACGGCGGAACAGGACACTGCATCGAATGGACAAGCAAAACATCCGGATCGGTTTGAGGGCGTTCGATCATCGCGTGCTCGATCAGTCGGCGCGCGAGATCGTCAGCACCGCCCGCCGCACCGGGGCGCAGGTGCGCGGTCCGATTCCGCTGCCGACCCGGATCGAGCGGTTCACGGTGCTGCGCTCGCCGCACATCGACAAGAAGTCGCGCGAGCAGTTCGAGATCCGCACCCATAAGAGGGTGCTGGACATCATCGACCCGACGCCACAGACGGTGGACGCGCTGATGAAGCTCGACCTCGCCGCCGGCGTCGACGTCGAGATCAAGCTGTAGGGGCAGGGACGGATGAGAACCGGTCTGATCGCCCGCAAGCTGGGCATGTCCCGGGTGTTCCGCGACGACGGCAGCCACGTGCCGGTAAGCGTGCTGCAGGTCGAGGGCTGCCAGGTCGTCGCCCAGCGCACCGTAGAGCGCGACGGCTACACCGCGCTGCAGCTCGGCGTCGGCACCCGCAAGGTGAAGAACGTCACCAAGCCCGAGCGCGGCCACTTCGCCAAGGCGGGCGTCGAGCCGAAGCGGAAGGTGGTGGAGTTTCGCGTCGACGACGACGCGCTGATCGACGTCGGCGCTGAGATCACGGTGGACCATTTCATCGCCGGCCAGTTCGTCGACGTGGTCGGCACCTCCATCGGCAAGGGCTTCGCCGGCGGCATGAAGCGCCACGGCTTCGGCGGGTTGCGGGCGACTCACGGCGTCTCCATCAGCCACCGCAGCCTGGGCTCCACCGGCAACCGGCAGGATCCGGGGCGGACCTTCAAGGGCAAGAAGATGGCCGGCCACCTCGGCGACAAGCGGGTGACCGTGCTGAACCTCGAGGTGGTGGGCACCGACGTCGAGCGCGGCCTGATCCTTATCAAGGGCGCGGTGCCGGGCGCGGAAGGCGGCCACCTCCTGGTGCGCGACGCGGTGAAGAAGCCGAAGCCCGAGGGCGTGCCGCTGCCGGGCGCGATCCGGCAGGCCGCGGCGCAGCCCGAGGCTGCGGCTCCGGTGGATGCGGCGGTGGATACCGGCGCCGCCGGCGACGCGCCGGCTGGCGAGAACGGGGAATAGCGGTCGTGCAACAGGACGTCGTCAACCTGGCGAGCGAGAAGGTCGGCACCGTCGAGCTGGACGACGGCATCTTCGCCGTCGCCATTCGTCCGGACATCCTGGCGCGCGCCGTCGCCTGGCAGCTGGCCAAGCGCCGCGCCGGAACGCACAAGGTGAAGGGGCGAAGCGAGGTCGCGCGGACCTCGAAGAAGCCCTACAAGCAGAAGGGCACCGGCCGCGCCCGCCAGGGCTCGACCAAGGGCCCGCACATGCGCGGCGGCGGCGTGGTTTTCGGGCCGACCCCGCGCGATCACGCCCATGACCTGCAGAAGAAGGTCCGGCGGCTGGCGCTGAAGACGGCGCTTTCGGCCAAGATCGCGGCGGGCGAGTTGGTCATCCTGGACAAGGCGGAGCTCGACGCGCCCAAAACCAAGGTCCTGGCCGAGCAGCTGCAAAAGCTGGGCTGGCGCAGGGTGCTGCTAATCGACGGGCGGGCGATCGAGACCAACTTCGCCCGGGCGGCGCAGAACATCGCCGACCTCGACGTGCTGCCGACCCAGGGCGCGAACGTCTACGACATCCTCCGTCACCATACCGTCGTGCTGACGACGGCTGGGGTCGAAGGTCTGACGGAGCGACTGACATGAACCGGCGTTTCGGCAAGGCCAGCATGGCGATCAGCGCCGAGCGCAAGCTCGAGATCATCCGCCGGCCGATCATCACCGAGAAGACGACGCTGCTCGGCGAGCACAACCAGGTTGCGTTCCTGGTGTCGCTGGACGCCTGCAAGCCGGAGATCAAGGCGGCGATCGAGGACCTGTTCAAGGTCAAGGTGAAGGCCGTCAACACGCTGACGGTGAAGGGCAAGATCAAGCGGACGCGCGGCCGCTTCGGGCGCCGGTCGGACGTGAAGAAGGCGATCGTCACGCTGGCGGAGGGCCACTCCATCGACGTGACCACCGGGCTCTAGGCGGGGCAGGCGAAGATGGCACTCAAGAGCTTCAGACCGACGACGCCCGGCCAACGCGGCCTCGTCCTGATCGACCGTTCCGCGCTGTGGAAGGGCAAGCCCGAGCGCAGCCTCACCGAGGGCCTGCACGGCAGCGGCGGACGCAACAACACCGGCCGGGTCACGGCGCGCCGGCGCGGCGGCGGGCACAAGCGGCGTTACCGCGTGGTCGATTTCAAGCGGCGCAAGTTCGACGTCGCGGCGACGGTTGAGCGGCTCGAGTACGACCCGAACCGGACGGCGTTCATTGCGCTCGTTCGCTACGAGGACGGCGAGCTCGCCTACATCCTGGCGCCGCAGCGGCTCAACGTCGGTGACAGCGTCGTCGCCGGCACCGCCGTCGACATCAAGCCGGGCAACGCCCTGCCGATGCAGAACATCCCGGTCGGGACCATCATCCACAACGTCGAGATGAAGCGCGGCCGCGGCGGCCAGATCGCGCGGTCCGCCGGCACCTACGCCCAGCTCATCGGCAAGGACCAGGGCTACGCCCAGTTGCGGCTGAGCTCCGGAGAACTGCGGGTGGTGCGCGCGGAGTGCATGGCGACCATCGGCGCGGTGTCCAACCCCGACCAGCAGAACATCAAGATCGGCAAGGCCGGGCGCAGCCGTTGGCTGGGCAAGCGGCCGTCGGTGCGCGGCGTCGCCATGAACCCGGTGGATCATCCGCACGGCGGCGGCGAGGGCAAGACCTCGGGCGGCCGCCATCCGGTGACGCCCTGGGGCAAGCCGACCAAGGGCAAGCGCACCCGCAACAACAAGAAGACGGACCGGCTGATCATGCGCCGCCGTCACGCAGCGAAGAAGTAGGAGGAGAGGGCGTGCCGCGCTCCGTTTGGAAAGGTCCGTTCGTCGACGGCTATCTGCTGCAGAAGGCGGACAAGGTTCGCTCGTCGAAGCGCAACGAGGTGATCCGCACGTGGTCGCGCCGATCGACGATCCTGCCGCAGTTCGTCGGCTTGACGTTCGGCGTCTACAACGGCCGCAAGTTCATTCCGGTCCTCGTGACCGAGAACATGATCGGGCACAAGTTCGGCGAGTTCTCGCCCACCCGGACCTTCTTCGGTCATGGCGGCGACAAGAAGGCACGACGGGGTTGAGCAATGGGTAAGCCAGGCTTCGAGCGCAAGCTCGCCGACACCGAGGCGGTCGCGATCGCCCGCCACATGCGGCTCAGCCCGCGCAAGCTGAACCTGGTGGCGGAAAGCATCCGTGGCCTGAGCTGCGACCGGGCATTGGCCGAGCTGCAGTTCTCGCGTCGGCGGATCTCCAACGAGGTGCGCAAGGTGCTGCAGTCGGCGATCGCCAACGCCGAGAACAACCACCAGCTCGACGTCGACCGGCTGTTCGTGGCCGAGGCGAGCGTCGGCAAGACAATGGTGATCAAGCGCTGGCGGCCCCGGGCGCGGGGCCGGGTCGGCCGGATCGAGAAGCCGTTCAGCCAACTCCGGCTGGTCGTTCGCGAGCGCGAGGAACACGTCTGATGGGACAGAAGGTCAACCCGATCGGTCTGCGGCTCGGGATCAACCGGACCTGGGACTCGCGCTGGTTCGCCGACGAGAGCTACGCGAGGCTGCTGCACGAGGACCTGAAGATCCGCAAGTACGTCCGCCAGCGGCTGGCCCAGGCCGGCGTGTCCAGGATCGTCATCGAACGGCCGGCGAAGAAGGCGAGGCTCACGATTCACACCGCGAGGCCCGGCGTCGTCATCGGCAAGAAGGGCGCCGACATCGAGAAGCTGCGCAAGGACCTGTCGACCATCACCAAGTCGGACGTGCACCTGAACATCGTCGAGATCCGGAAGCCGGAGATCGACGCCCAGCTCGTCGCCGAGAACGTCGCCCAGCAGCTCGAGCGGCGGGTGTCGTCGCGCCGGGCGATGAAGCGGGCGGTTCAGTCGGCGATGCGCCTCGGCGCCCAGGGCATCCGGATCAACTGCGGCGGCCGCCTCGGCGGCGCCGAGATCGCCCGGTCGGTCTGGTACCGCGAGGGCCGGGTGCCGCTGCACACGCTGCGCGCACACGTGGATTTCGGCCAGGCCGAGGCCCGCACGACCTATGGCGTCTGCGGCGTCAAGGTGTGGATCTACAAGGGCGACATCCTGGTCAACGACCCCATGGCGCTCGACAAGCGCGCCGCCGAACAGCAGGCGGCGCGGTGACCGGCCGCTCGAACACGAACCGAACGTAGGCAGCTCAAGTCATGCTCAGCCCGAAGCGGACGAAGTACCGCAAGCAGCATAAAGGCCGTATCCACGGCAAGGCGAAGGGAGCGACCGAGCTCAACTTCGGCGCCTTCGGCCTGAAGGCGATGAGCCCGGAGCGCATCACCGCGCGCCAGATCGAGGCCGCGAGGCGGGCGATCACCCGGCACATGCGCCGCACCGGCAAGGTGTGGATCCGGCTGTTCCCGGACGTGCCGGTGAGCAGCAAGCCCGCCGAGGTTCGCATGGGCGGCGGCAAGGGCTCGCCGGAGTTCTGGGTATGCCGTGTGAAGCCGGGCCGGATCATGTTCGAGGTCGACGGCATCCCGCGCGAGCTTGCCAAGCAGGCGCTGACGCTGGCGGCGGCGAAGCTGCCGGTGCGCACGCGGTTCGTCTCCCGCTCGGGCGAGGAGGGCTAGGTCGTGGACGCCAAGGAACTGCGTCTGAAGACGGACGACGAGCTGGGCGACCAACTGGTGGGCCTGCGCAAGGAGGCGTTCAACCTGCGCTTTCGTGCCGCCAGCGGCCAGCTCGAGAACACGGCGCGGGTGCGCGAGGTTCGTCGCACGATCGCGCGCGTCAAGACCATCATCAGGCAGCGCAAGCAAGCCGCGCCTGCGGGAGCCTAGCGGGGAAGTCATGCCGAGGCGTGAGCTACAAGGCGTCGTCGTCAGCGACAAAGGGGAAAAGACGATCGTCGTTCGGGTCGAGCGGCGGGTCATGCACCCCCTCTACAAGAAGACCATTCGCCGGTCGAAGCGGTATCACGCCCACGACGAGGCGAACCGGTACAAGGTCGGCGACACGGTGCGCATCCGCGAGTGTCGGCCGCTTTCCAAGCTGAAGCACTGGGAAGTGGTCGCCGAGGGCGAATAGTCGGCGATCGGACGTGAAGGGTGAAGAAAGATGATCCAAGTCGAAACGAACTTGGATGTGGCCGACAATTCCGGGGCGCGACGCATCCAGTGCATCCGCGTGCTCGGCGGCTCGCGCCGGCGTTTCGCCGGGGTCGGTGACATCATCGTCGTGTCGGTCAAGGACGCCATTCCGCGCGGCCGGGTGAAGAAGGGCGAGGTCCTGCGCGCGGTCATCGTGCGCACCGCCAAGGACATCCACCGCGCCGACGGCTCGGCGATCCGCTTCGACCGGAACGCGGCGGTCCTGATCAACAAGCAGGGCGAGCCGATCGGCACTCGCATCTTCGGCCCCGTGACCCGCGAGCTTCGGGCCAAGGGCTACATGAAGATCGTCTCGCTGGCGCCGGAGGTGCTCTGAGATGGCGATTAAGCTGAAGATCAAGAAGGGCGACCGGGTGATCGTCACCACCGGGCGCAGCAAGGGCCGGACCGGCGAGGTGCTGAAGGTGATGCCCAAGGAGAACCGGGCGGTCGTCCAGGGCGTCAACATGGTCAAGCGGCACGTGAAGCCGAAGATGGGGGCCGAGGGCGGCATCGTCGAGAAGGAGGCCTCGATCCACATCTCCAACCTGGCGCACGTCGATCCGGCGAGCGGCGAGGCGACGCGGGTGGGCTTCAAGTTTCTCGACGACGGCCGCAAGGTGCGCTTCGCCAAGCGTTCCGGCGAAGTGATCGACAGGTAGGGACGGGCGCGATGGCACGGCTTCGCGAGCGCTACAAGACGGATGTCCGCAAGGCTCTCCAGGAGGAGTTCAACTATGCGAACCCCATGGAGATCCCGCGGCTGACCAAGATCGTCCTCAACATGGGCGTCGGCGAGGGCGCGCAGGACCGCAAGAAGGTGGATGCGGCAGCGGCGGAGATGGCGCAGATCGCAGGCCAGCGGCCGGTGATCACCAAGGCGAAGAAGTCGATCGCCGGCTTCAAGATCCGCGAGGGCATGGCCATCGGCGTGAAGGTCACGCTCCGGCGCGACCACATGTTCGAGTTTCTCGACCGGTTGGTGAACATCGCCCTGCCCAGGGTACGCGACTTCCGCGGCGTGTCCGCCAAGAGCTTCGACGGCCGCGGCAACTTCGCCATGGGCGTGAAGGAGCAGATCATCTTCCCGGAGATCAGCTACGACAAGGTCGACCAGATCCGCGGGCTGGACATCGTGATCTGCACCACGGCCAAGAACAACGCCGAAGCCAAGGCCTTGCTCAAGGCCTTCGACATGCCGTTCAGCAACTGAGCGCCTAGGAGAAGAGAACCGAATGGCCAAGAAAAGCCTGGTCGAGCGAAACAAGAAGCGGATGAAGCTCTCGAGCCGCTACGCCGAGCGCAGGGCCGAGCTCAAGCGCCTGGCCGCCGACCGTACCGTCTCCCCGGAAGAGAGGTTCGCCGCGCGGATGCGCTTGGCCGAGCTGCCGCGGAACTCGTCGCCGGTGCGGGTGCGTCTGCGCTGCGGCCTTACCGGCCGGCCGCGCGGCAACTACCGCAAGTTCGGGCTGTCGCGCATCGCGCTCAGGGAGCTGGCCTCCGCCGGGCAGATCCCGGGCATGGTCAAGTCGAGCTGGTAGGGATAAGCGGCGATGTCCATGACCGACCCGCTGGGTGACATGCTGACCCGCATCCGCAACGGGCAGACGGCGAAGAAGAACGCCGTCACCTCGCCGGCCTCGAAGCTGCGTGCCTGCGTGCTCGACGTGTTGCAGCGCGAGGGTTTCATCCGCGGCTACTCCGAGGTCGAGCTCCGTCCCGGGATCCGCGAGCTTCGCATCGAGCTGAAGTATCACGAGGGCCAGCCGGTCATTCGCGAGATCAGCCGGGTTTCTAAGCCGGGGCGGCGGGTGTACTCGGGCATCAAGGACCTGCCGCGGGTCTACAACGGCCTCGGCGTCGCCATCCTGTCGACGCCCCGCGGCGTGATCTCCGACGCGGAAGCCCGCGACGCCCACGTCGGCGGCGAAGTGCTCTGCAAGGTATTCTAGTCAAGGAAGGCTTAGGGACCACCATGTCGCGCATTGGCAAACACCCGGTCCAGGTGCCCGGCGGCGTCAGCGTCTCGCTGGCCGAGGGGCAGCTGACGGCCAAGGGGCCGCACGGTGAGCTGACCGCGCCGCTGATGGACGAGGTCGTCGTCACCCAGGAGGACGGCGCCATCGTCGTCCGTCCGCGCGACGAGACCCTGCGGGCGCGAGCGATGTGGGGGACGGCGCGGACCGTCGTCGCCAACGCCGTGCACGGGGTGCACACCGGCTTCTCCCGCAAGCTGGAGATCGCCGGCGTCGGCTACCGCGCCCAGGTGCAGGGGCGCGACCTGGTCCTGCAGCTCGGCTTCAGCCACGAGGTGCGCCACGCCATCCCCGAGGGGATCAAGATCGAGTGCCCCGACCCGACGCACATCACCATCCACGGCGCCGACAAGCAGCTGGTCGGGCAGGTGGCGGCGGAGGTTCGCGCCTATCGCCGGGCCGAGCCGTACAAGGGCAAGGGCATCAAGTACGACGACGAGATCATCCGGCGCAAGGAAGGCAAGAAGAAGTAAAGCCATGGCCGAGACACGGGAATTGTTCGAACGGCGGCGCTGGCGTATCCGCCGCCGGCTGGTGGCGGCGGCGAAGGATCGGCCGCGCCTGTCCGTCTTCCGCTCCAACAAGCACATCTACGCCCAGGTGATCGACGACCGGGCGGGGCGGACCGTCGCTTCGGCATCGACCCTGGAGGCGGAGCTGAAGGGTGCGGCTGCTTCCGGTGCGGACGTCGATGCTGCCCAGCAGGTCGGAAAGCTGGTTGCCGAGCGTGCCCTGGCCGCCGGCGTCACCACCGTCGTGTTCGACCGGGGCGGGTATCGATATCACGGCCGGGTGAAGGCCCTGGCCGATGCCGCCCGGGAAGCCGGGCTTGGGTTCTGAGGAGTAAGCCGATGGCACGCAGACCATCCGGAGGTAAGCGCGGCGGCGGCGGCGATCGGCCGCAGGGTGAGGACGCGGATCTCACCGACAAGCTCGTCCACATCAACCGCGTCGCCAAGGTGGTCAAGGGTGGCCGGCGGTTCTCCTTCGCCGCCCTGGTGGTGGTCGGCGACGGCCGCGGCCGGGTCGGCTACGGCACCGGCAAGGCCCGCGAGGTCCCGGAAGCGATCCGCAAGGCGACGGACCACGCCAAGCACAGCATGATCCGGGTGCCGCTGCGCGACGGCCGCACCCTCCACCACGACGTCGTCGGCCATTACGGCGCCGGGCTGGTGGTGCTCCGCTCGGCCCCGGCCGGCACCGGCGTCATCGCCGGCGGGCCGATGCGCGCGATCTTCGAGACGATGGGCGTGCAGGACGTGGTCGCCAAGTCGCTGGGGACGGCCAACCCGCACAACATGATCAAGGCGACGTTCGCCGCGCTCCGCAACATCTACTCGCCCCGGGCGGTCGCCGCCAGGCGCGGGAAGAAGGTCGGCGACATCATCGCCAGGCGCGGCGACGCGGCGCCCCCGGCCGAGCCGGCGAGGGCCTGAGCATGGCCGAGGAAGCCAAGGCGTCGGTGAGGGTGACGCAGGTCAAGAGCCCGATCGGCCGCAGGGCCGACCAGCGGCAGACTTTGATCGGCCTCGGCCTGAACAAGATCGGCCGCAGCCGCGAACTCGAGGACACGCCGTCGGTGCGCGGCATGATCGCCAAGGTCCGCCACCTGCTGCACGTGGAAAACGAAGGGTAGGCGGGCGTGCGGCGCGTCGCGCGTCGGGCAAAGGACGTCAGGCCAAAGGACGTCATCGCGAGCCGTCGGCTCTGCCTCCTCGCGATGACGTGAGGTGCAGCCGCGGACAAGGGACGAGAAGACGATGAGACTGAACGAAATCCGCGACAACCCGGGTGCCCGCAGCCCGCGCAAGCGCGTCGGCAGGGGCATCGGCTCGGGCACCGGCAAGACGTCGGGCAAGGGCCACAAGGGACAGAAGGCGCGAAGCGGCGGCGGCTCGCCTCCCGGCTTCGAGGGCGGGCAGATGCCGCTCTATCGCCGGCTGCCCAAGCGCGGCTTCAAGAACCCGTTCCGCAAGGAGTACGCCGAGGTGAACCTCGGCGCCCTGCAGCAGGCGATCGACCGCAATCGGCTGGATCCATCGGCGCCCATCGACGAGGCGGCGCTGCAGGCGGCGGGCCTGTTTCGCCGGCGCCGCGACGGCGTGAGGCTGCTCGCCAAGGGCGACCTGGCGGTGGCGCTGACCCTGCAGGTGACCGGCGCCTCCAAGGCCGCAGTCGCCGCCGTCGAGAAAGCGGGCGGCAGCGTGGTCGTCACCGGCAAGCCGCCGGTTGCTGCCGAACCGTCGGGCGAGCAGCCGACGGAGACGGCTGAGTAGCTTCGGGAGAGCGACCCATGGCCTCCGCTGCGGAACAGCTCGCCGCGAGCATCAATTTCGGTGCCTTCGCCCGCGCGACCGAACTCAAGAAGCGGATCTGGTTCACGCTGGGCGCGCTCATCGTCTATCGCCTGGGCACCTACATCCCGATCCCGGGCATCGACCCGGCCGCGATCACCGACATCTTCAACCGCCAGGCCGGCGGCATCCTCGGCATGTTCAACATGTTCGCGGGCGGCGCGCTGGGGCGGATGACGATCTTCGCGCTCAACATCATGCCGTACATCTCGGCGTCCATCATCATGCAGCTGATGACGGCCGTGGTGCCGTCGCTGGAGGCGTTGAAGAAGGAAGGCGAGTCCGGCCGCAAGAAGATCAACCAGTACAGCCGCTACCTCACCGTTCTGATCACGGCCGGCCAGGCTTACGGCATTTCCGTCTGGCTGGAGAGCCTGCAGTCGAGCGTCGGTCCGGCGGTGCACGATCCGGGCTGGTTCTTCCGCTTCTCGGTGGTCATCACCCTGGTCGGCGGCACCATGTTCCTGATGTGGCTCGGCGAGCAGATCACAGCGCGCGGCATCGGCAACGGCATCTCGCTGATCATCTTCGCCGGCATCGTCGCCAACCTGCCGCAGGCGATGGCTGCGACCCTGGAGCTGGGCCGGACAGGCGCGCTGTCGACGGTGTTCATCATCGCCCTGATCGTCATCGTCATCGGCGTGATCTTCTTCGTCGTCTTCATGGAGCGGGCGCAGCGGCGGATCCTGATCCAGTATCCGAAACGCCAGCACGGCGCAAAGGTGATGGGCGGGGAGAGCACCCATCTGCCGCTGAAGCTCAACACCTCCGGTGTCATCCCGCCGATCTTCGCCTCCTCGATCCTGCTGATGCCGGTGACGCTGATAGGCTTCGCCGCGGGGCAGGGCCCGGCATGGCTGAACACGGTCGCCGCCTACCTCGGGCACGGCCAGCCGCTCTACCTGATCCTCTACGTGGCGCTGATCGTCTTCTTCGCCTTCTTCTACACCGCCGTGGTCTTCAGTCCGGCGGACACCGCCGACAACCTCAAGAAGTACGGCGGCTTCGTCCCCGGCATCCGGCCGGGCAAGAACACCGCGGATTATCTCGACAAGGTGCTGACCCGCCTCACGGTCGTCGGCGCGGCCTACCTGTCGTTCGTCTGCATCCTGCCCGAGATCATGATTTCGCAGTACGCCGTGCCGTTCTACTTCGGCGGCACCAGCCTGCTGATCGTGGTGACGGTGACCATGGACACGGTCGCCCAGATCCAGTCGCATCTGATCGCCCACCAATACGAAGGCCTGATCAAGAAGGCCAAGCTGCGGGGAAGAGGGAGGCGCTGATGAACGTCGTGCTGTTGGGTCCGCCCGGCTCGGGCAAGGGGACGCAGGCGAAGATGCTGGAGGAGGCCTTCGGCATCGCCCAGCTCTCGACCGGGGACATGCTCCGCGCCGAGGTCGCCGCCGGCAGCGAGGTCGGCAAGCAGGCCGACGCGATCATGCGCGCCGGCCAGCTGGTGCCCGACCACATGATCATCGCCCTGATCGGCAGCAGGCTCGACGGGCCGGCGTGCAGCGGCGGCTTCATCCTCGACGGCTTTCCGCGGACGGTGCCGCAGGCAGAGGCCCTCGACGTGATGCTCGAGACCAAGGGGCTGAAGCTCGACCACGTGCTCGAACTTGAGGTGGACGACGAGGCCATGGTCGAGCGGATCAGCGGCCGCTTCACCTGCGCCAAGTGCGGCACCGGCTATCACGACAGCTTCAAGCAACCCAAGGTGCAGGGCGTCTGCGACGCCTGCGGCTCGACCGAGTTCACGCGCCGCGCCGACGACAACGCCGAAACGGTGCGCGAGCGGCTGAAGGCGTACCACACCCAGACCGAGCCGATCTCCACCTATTACGAGAGCCAGGGGATTTTGAAGCGGGTCGACGGCATGGGCGCGATCGAGCAAGTCAGTAAGGACTTGACAAAAGCTATAAGCGGCTAGTGGCGGGGTTGACGCCGGGCCCGGGATACCTATAATCCCGGCTCCTTTTCTCCCGGCGAATCCACCTGTCGTTCGCGCAAGTCAGCAAGGAGAGCGTTTGTGGCGCGTGTTGCTGGAGTAAACATCCCTACGCAGAAGCGCGTGGAGATTGCGTTGACGTATATTCACGGCATCGGTCGCAAGACCGCCAAGGAGATTTGCGCCCGGCTCGGCATTCCCGCCGCGCATCGGGTCCAGCAGCTCTCCGACAGCGAGGTTCTTCGCATCCGCGAGATGATCGACAGCGACTACCGCGTCGAGGGCGACCTTCGGCGCGACGTGGCGATGAACATCAAGCGGTTGATGGACCTCGGCTCCTACCGGGGGTTGCGGCACCGCCGCGGCCTTCCCGTTCGCGGCCAGCGCACTCACACCAACGCGCGGACTCGCAAAGGCCCGGCCAAACCCATTGCCGGCAAGAAAAAAGTCACCAAATAGCTGTTTAAGGATCGGAGATGGCGAAGCCTGGCACGCAACGTGTCCGCAGGCGCGAGCGGCGGAACATCACGTCGGGCGTGGCGCATATCAGCGCCTCGTTCAACAACACGATGATTACCATCACCGATGCCCAGGGCAATGCAATCGCCTGGTCCTCGGCTGGGGGCCAGGGCTTTAAGGGCTCCCGCAAGTCAACGCCTTACGCCGCGCAGGTCGCGGCGGAAGATGCCGGCCGGAAGGCGCAGGAGCACGGGATGAAGACCCTCGAGGTCGAGGTCAAGGGACCGGGGGCCGGGCGCGAATCCGCCCTGCGCGCGCTCCAGACCGTCGGCTTCACGATTACTGCGATCAGGGACGTCACGCCGATTCCGCACAACGGGTGCCGCCCGCGGAAGCGCCGGCGCGTCTAGCCCCAGCGGCCGGTCTTCGGCTGCGAACGGCTTTGCCGAGCGCTTGCGGGCGCCTCGCTTTGCCCGTGCCATTAGCGAACGTGAGGAACCCCCTGTGATTCAGAAGAACTGGCAATCGTTGATCAAGCCGACGAAGCTGGAGATCGTTCCCGGCGCGAACTCGCGCTGCGCGGCGACGATCGTTGCGGAGCCGCTGGAGCGCGGGTTCGGGCTGACGCTCGGCAACGCCATCCGCCGCGTGCTGCTCTCCTCGCTTCAGGGCGCGGCGGTGACCGCGATCCAGATCGAGGGCGTGCTGCACGAGTTTTCGATGATACCGGGCGTTCGCGAGGACGTCACCGACATCGTGCTCAACATCAAGTCGCTGGCGCTGCGCATGGGCGGCGAAGGGCCGAAGCGCATCCGCCTAGTCGCCGACGGCCCTGGCGAGGTGACCGCGGGCATGATCCAGACCACCCACGACATCGAGGTGATGAGCCCGGACCTCGTGATCTGCACCCTCGACCAGGGGGCGCACCTGGTCATGGAGCTGGTCGTCGAGAGCGGCAAGGGTTACGTGCCGGTGTCCGCTTCGCGCAGCGAGGACGCGCCCATCGGCCTGATCCCGGTGGACGCGATCTTTTCGCCGGTGCGCAAGGTGTCCTACAAGGTCGAGAACACCCGCGTCGGCCAAGTCACCGACCACGACAAGCTGTCCATGGAGATCGCCACCAACGGCGCGGTCACCCCTGAGGACGCGGTCGCCTTGGCGGCCCGCATCCTCCAGGACCAGCTGCAGCTGTTCATCAACTTCGACGAGCCGCAGGCGGCGTTCGAGGAGGAGCGGCGCGACGAGCTGCCGTTCAACAAGAACCTGCTGCGCAAGGTCGACGAGCTGGAGCTTTCGGTCCGCTCCGCCAACTGCCTGAAGAACGACAACATCATCTACATCGGCGACCTGGTGCAGAAGACCGAGGCCGACATGCTGCGGACGCCCAACTTCGGCCGCAAGTCGCTCAACGAGATCAAGGAGGTGCTGGCGCAGATGGGGCTGCACCTCGGCATGGAGATCAGCAACTGGCCGCCCGAGAACATCGAGGACCTGGCCAAGCGGCTCGAGGAGCCCTACTGAGGGTTAGGTCCGCTTCGAGGCGGGGACACCGGGGCGGCAACATAAGGAAGACTGGCCATGCGCCACAGGATGAGCGGCCGCAAGCTCGGCCGGAGCAGCAGCCATCGCAAGGCGATGCTCGCCAACATGACGACGTCGCTGCTGCGCCATGAGCAGATCGTGACCACGCTGCCCAAAGCCAAGGAACTGCGCCGGGTGGCGGAGCGGATGATCACGCTCGGCAAGCGCGGCGCCTTGCACAACCGCCGCCAAGCCGCGTCCTACCTCATGGAGGACGACGTCGTCCGCAAGCTGTTCGGGACGCTCGCCGAGCGCTACCGCGAGCGCGCCGGCGGCTACACCCGCGTGCTCAAGGCCGGCTTCCGCTACGGCGACAACGCGCCGATGGCGGTGATCGAACTGGTCGACCGCGATCCCGCCGCCAAGGGCGCCGACGACAAGGCCAGGGTCGAGGCCGAGCGCGCCGCCGCGGAAGCGAACGCCGCCGCTTAAGTGCCTCCGCGTGCCCGGCGGCGCTATGGGCCGGGTGACGATGAAGCAGAGCCTGGGTTCGCCGGTTCAGGAAGCCGCGGATCGCACGAGATCGCGGGAGGCAGGTGGTCAAGGCCCTCACCCTCCCGCTTGCGCGGGCGCGTCGCCGCTTCGCGGCACGCCCCTCTCCCACGGCTTCGCCGCGGGCGAGGGCAAAGCGGCGCCGCGGCTCCCTCTCCCGCGCGCGGAACGCGCAAGTGGGAGAGGGTCGGGGTGAGGGGATGGTTCCCTCTACGGATGCTGGTGTCCGTTCTGGGGGTGGGCCATGAGCCGGCGCAAGCGCGATAACTGGCCGGCGTCTCTGTTCTCGGATCAGGCGCCGCGGCCGCTTGCCGACCGGCTGCGCCCGGCGGCGCTTTCCGACGTCGTCGGCCAGGACCATCTCCTCGCCGCCGACGCGCCCATCGGCCGGATGGTCGCCAGCGGCAAGCTCTCCTCGATGATCCTCTGGGGGCCGCCCGGGACCGGCAAGACCACCATCGCTCGGCTGCTCGCCGCCCACACCGAGCTGCACTTCGAGCCGCTCTCGGCCGTGTTCTCCGGCGTCGCCGACCTGCGGCGGGTGTTCGAGGCGGCGAAGGCGCGGCGTCAGGACGGGCGGGGGACCCTGCTCTTCATCGACGAAATCCACCGCTTCAACCGCGCCCAGCAGGACGGCTTCCTGCCTTACGTCGAGGACGGCACGATCATCCTCGTCGGCGCCACCACCGAGAACCCGTCCTTCGAGCTGAACGCGCCGCTGCTGTCACGGGCCCAGGTGTTCGTGCTGCGCCGGCTCGATCACGAGGCCCTGGCCGAGCTCGCAGCGCGCGCCGAGCGGATGCTGGCGTGCGAGCTGCCGCTCAGCGAGGACGGGCGGCAGGCGCTGCTGGCCATGGCCGACGGTGACGGCCGCTACCTGCTGAACATGGTCGAGGCACTGGCCGACCGGCCGGCGGAGCCTGCGCTCGACGCCGCCGGCGTCGCCGCGGCGGTGCAGCGGCGGCTGCCGCTCTACGACAAGGCGCAGGAGGGCCACTACAACCTCATCAGCGCCCTGCACAAGTCGCTGCGCGGGTCGGACACGGACGCGGCGCTCTACTGGTTCGCGCGGATGCTGGCGGGCGGCGAGGATCCCCTCTACGTCGCCCGCCGCCTGGCCCGTTTCGCCGTCGAGGACGTGGGCCTCGCCGACCCGCAGGCGCTGGTGCAGGCGCTGGCCGCCTGGGACGCCTTCGAGCGCCTCGGCTCGCCGGAGGGTGAGCTGGCGCTGGTCCAGTGCGTCATCTATCTCGCGACCGCGCCCAAGTCGAACGCCGCCTACAAGGCGGAGGGGGCTGCCAAACGCGCGGCGCGCGAGACCGGCTCGCTGATGCCGCCGATGCACATCCTCAACGCGCCGACCAAGCTGATGCGCCAGCTCGGCTACGGCGACGGCTACGTTTACGACCACTCGACCGCGGAAGGGTTCTCCGGGCAGAACTACTTCCCCGACGGCATGGAGCGCCAGCGGTTCTATGTTCCGGGCGAGCGCGGTTTCGAGAAGGACATCGCGGCCAGGCTCGCCTACTGGCAGCGACTTCGCGACGGTGGCGGCCGTGGCTGACGCAGCGCCTGACGCAGCGGGAAAGGGCGCCGCCCGCGGCCATGTCGAGCTGCGCGAGGTGAGCGAAGCGGACCAGGGCGTCCGCCTGGACCGCTGGTTCCGCCGCCACTTCCCGGGCGTGCCGCACGGCCGGCTGGAGAAGCTGCTTCGCGGCGGGCAAATCCGCGTCGACGGCCACCGGGTGCGCGCCGACCACAGGCTCGAGCCGGGGCAGGTTGTGCGCGTGCCGCCGCTGGCCGAGCCGGGTCCCGCGGCGAAGCAGCCGCCTCAACCGCCTGCGGCGCCGGTGCCCGCCGATCTCGCGGCGCTCCGCTCGTGGATCCTCTACGAGGACGACGCCGTCATCGTCCTGAACAAGCCGCCGGGCCTGGCGGTGCAGGGCGGCAGCGGCACCCGCCGGCACCTGGACGGCATGCTCGGCGTCCTCAACCGCGGCGGCGAGCGCCCGCGGCTGGTCCACCGGCTGGACAAGGACACCTCGGGCGTCCTGATCCTGGCGCGGAGCGCGGCGGCGGCGGCGGCCCTTACCCGCGCCTTCCGCGACCGCGCCGCCTCCAAGCTCTACTGGGCGATCGTCGTCGGCGTGCCGGAGGTGGCGCAGGGGCGGATCGACGTGCCGCTGGCGAAAAAGCCCGGTCCGGCGGGCGAGCGGATGGAGGCGATGGAGGTTGGCGAGCGGGCGATCACCGACTACGCCCTCGTCGAGCGCATGGGCAAACAGGCCGCCTGGCTGGAACTCGCCCCGATGACCGGCCGGACCCACCAGCTTCGCGTCCACTGCGCCGCCATGGGCACGCCGATCCTGGGCGACGGCAAGTACGGCGGCCGCGCCGCCTTCCTCAAGGACGCCGCCGCCATCCGCGCCCTTCACCTCCACGCCCGCAGGCTGACGGTGCCGCACCCCGCGGGCGGCTTGCTGAGCGTCGAGGCGCCGCTGCCGGAGCACATGCGAGACGCCTGGCGCACGTTCGGGCTGAGCGAGCCGCAAACGACGCCGCCGCGCCGCCATGCCGGGGCGGCGGCAGGCTCAACCCGGGCGCCGGCGAAACACCGCCATCAGCGCCGGCAGCACGACGACCGTCGAGGCCAGCGTCAGCGCGATCGCGATCGCCAGTAGCAGGCCCATGCCGGCGATCCCGGGATGCGCCGACAGCGCCAGCGTCCCGAAGGAGGCGACGGTGGTCAAGGCGCTGAAGATCACCGCGCGCGGCGTGCAGGAGTTCATCATCGCCCCGGCCTCGCCCTCCTGCCGCTCGCGCATCACCAGGTTCAGGCTGGCGGCGACGCCGAGGCCGAACAGGAGCGGCAGGACGATGACGTTGGCGAAGTTGAACGGCATGTCGAAGGCCGCCGACGCGGCGACGGTGAGCAGCGCCGCCAGCATCAGCGGGGCGAACACCAGCGCGATGTCGCGCACGTGGCGGAGCAGGATCACGAGCAGCAGGCCGATGCCGGCAACCGCGATGGCCGCCGCTTCGAGGAAGGCGATCTCCACCGCACGCCCCGCCTCGACGATGATCACCGGTGCGCCGATGGCGTCCGGCGCAATCGTCTGGACCGCGGCGACGAAGCGGTTCAGCGCCGCCGTGTCCTCGGCCACCCGCTCGCTGGGGTAGATCTCGACGCGGGCGCGGCCGTCGGCGGCGATCCAGCGCGAGCGCAGATCCTCCGGCAGGTCTTCGAGCTCCACCGGAGCGGCCTGGAGCAGCGTGCGCAGCGTTTCAAGCTGCTGCGGCAGACCCGTCAGGAGCGCACGATCGAGCGCGTCGATCAACGCCCGCTCGTCTCGCTCCGCCGCCAGCCGTTCCAGCGCCGCCAACAGCCGCCGTGCCGGGGCCGACGCGGGGCGATCCGTGGCGGCAAGAGACGAGAGCGCGCTCTTCAGCCGGTCGAGAGCTGCCATGATCTCCGAAGGCGTCGGCGCCGCCGCCACGTTCGTGGCGAGCGACGGCTCCAGGATCAGGGCCAGCCCCTCGATGATGGCGAGCTTCTCGTCCTGCTCGTCGGGGACGAAGCTCGCGAGCGTGCGCGCGCCGGCGACCTCGGCAAGGCCCCGGGCGCGTTCGGCGACGGCCTCGGCCGCCGCAGGGTCTCCCGCCAGGGCCGCCACCGCGTAGGCCTCGTTCAGGCCGCTCTCCATCAGGTCGTAGAGGGTCGCGACCGACTCGGCCTCAGGGTTCTTCAGGTGCAGCGGGTCGAAGTCGAAGTGGGCGCGGGGCGCGACGAGCAGCGCGCCGGCGGCGACGACGGCCGCGGCCGCGAGGATCGGCTTGGGCCTCCTCTCCGCCCAGGTCCGCAGCCGGTCGAGGACGTTGTGCTGAAACTCGCCGGCGTCCTCCGGCCGCGGCCTGCCGGGTGCCAGGCTGAGCAGCGCCGGCAGGACGCTGAGGCTGGCGACCAGCGCGATCGCCATGCCGGTACCGGCGATGAGGCCGAGTTCGGCCAGGCCGACGTAGTCGGTGGGCAGGAAGGCGAAGAAGCCGATGGCGGCGCAGAGCGCGGACAGCGCCAGCGCGCCGCCGACGCCGGTCGCGGCACGGCCGAGCGCCGGCGCGTGCTCCAGGCCGAGGTCGAGCCCCTCCTTGTAGCGCAGCGTGTAGTGGATGCCGAAATCGACCGCGAGGCCGATGAACAGGACGAAGAACGCCACCGACAGCAGGTTCAGGGTGCCGACGAGGGCGATGGCCGCGGCGGCGGTGAAGACCAGGCCGATCAGAACCGTCGCCAGCGTCGCCAGCGACAGCCTCGCCCCGCGAAAACAGAGGTAGGCGAGGACGGCGACGGCGGCGAACGAGATCAGGATCGGGGTGATGCCGTCGAGGTCGGCGCTCTTCAGCTCCTCGTCGGCGAGGGCGGCGTCGCCGGTGAGGCGGACGCTGACACCGTGTGCCCCGTCCACCGACCCGTTCAGGTCGAGGTCGGCGGCGAGCCGGCGGATGGCGGCGATGGCGCCGGCGGCCGGCTGCAGCGAGGCGTAGTCGAGGGGCGGGTTGAGGACCATGATCCGGCGCAGTTGCTGCGCGTCCGGCTCGGTGCCGAACATCAGCGCCTGCCACGACAACGGCGCCCGTCTTTCCGCCGCTTCCGCCTCGACCGCCCCGGCGATGGCGTCCAGCGCCGACGCGATCGGCAGGGCGCCGTCGCCGGCGGCGTCGACGTTCTCGACCGCCAGCGCCAGCACGTTGAACAGCCCGCGCAGGCTGGGATCGGCGGCGAGCGAGGCGATGAACGGCTGTGCGGCGACGAGCTGGTCGGCCACGGCGGCGAGCCGGCCGGGGTCGAGGAACAGGAGGCCGTTGCGGCGAAAGAAGTCGTCGCCGGCAGGATCGAACACCGGCCCGAACACCTCCGGCCGGGCGCGGAACCCGCGGGCAAGCGCCGTCCCCGCTGCGTCCGCGGCCTCCGGCGTCTTCGCGTCGATGACGACGACGATGGTCTCGACGCTCCTCGGGAACGCCGCCGCCATCGCCCGGTCGGCCTTGCGGAACGGGAGGTCCGCCGACAGCATGCCGACGGTGTTGGTGTCGATCGCGACGGTCCGGACGGCGTAAGCACCGGCGGCCAGCACCGCCAGCAGCGTCACGGCCACCACGGGCCAGGCGAAGCGCCGCATGAGGCCGGTCCAGCGGTCGAGCAGGTGGATCATCGTGATGCCATCGGTGGGGGGTCCGTGGGTGACGGCAGCAGGGCGCACGCGCGGCGGCAGGGCGTGATAGCCGGCGAGGGCCGATTAGGCAACCGCAGGGCGCAGGCGGCAATTGCGAAATCGCCTGCGCCAGCTAACTCATAGGCGTTACGATCGAGCGCCCCGCCAAGCACGGCCGTCGTCGACGGCCAGCAGCGGCGGTTGCTTCGAGGGTCGGGAAGGCTGAGGAGGAAGAGGAGGGGTCCATGGCCATTTTCGGGCCGGGTTCGCAAGATCCGTGGGGCGACGCGGTCAGCGCGCTCCGCCGGATGCAGGAGGAGATGAACCGGACGCTGGCGGGCAGCGGCGTCGTCGCCGCCGAGTATCCGCCGGTCAACGTCTGGCGCGGCGAGGAGGGCATCGTCGTTACCGCCGAGGTGCCGGGGGTGAGCCTCGACGACATCGAGGTGGTCGTCCACCAGAATACGCTGACCATCAAGGGCCGGAGGGGCCCCGCGGCCGGCGTGCCGGAGGCGAGCTACCATCGCCGCGAGCGGATCGTCGGTCCCTTCGCCAGGACCATCGCCCTGCCGTTCAACGTCGATGCGGGGCGCGTCTCGGCGACGGCGGACGCCGGCGTGCTCACCATCGAGCTGCCGCGCCCCGAGGCCGACAAGCCCAAGCGCATCAACATCGCCACCGCCTGAGGGGAGGAGAGAGATGGTCGATACGTCCACGTCGGCCGGCGGCGCCGGCCGCGGTGCCGAGGCCACCCGCAACCGCCCGGTCTACACGCCCGCGGCCGACATCCACGAAACCGAGGACGCGCTGGTCCTTCTGGTCGAGATGCCGGGCGTCCGACCCGACCAGGTCGAGGTCGGCCTGGACAAGCGGGTGCTGACGATCACCGGCCACGCCGCCGCCCGGCGCCACGAGGGCTACTCGCTCGCCGTGTGCGAGTACCGGCCCGGCGACTTCGAGCGGGTGTTCACCCTGTCGGACATGATCGACGAGGGCGGCATCGAGGCGCTGATGAAGGACGGGGTGCTGCGGCTCACGCTGCCCAAGGCCAAGGCGGAGCCGGCGAGGACAATCAAGGTCAAGGTCGGCTGACGGAGGGGCCATGGACATTCGCGATCTGATGCCATGGGTGGCGCCGCGCGGCGCCGAGCCCGTGGCGGGCGGCGAGCATCCGCTGCGGACGCTCCAGGACGAATTGAACCGCGTGTTCGACAGCCTGGTGCGGACGATCCCCGGGGCGGGGGCGGCCGCGGCCGTTGCCCCGTTCCTCGGCGAGGGGCCGAGGATCGACGTCGCCGAGACCGAGACGGAGGTCAAGGTGTCCGCCGAGCTCCCGGGTCTCGAGGAGAAGGACATCGAGGTTTCGCTGAGCGGCCACCTGCTCACCATCAAGGGCGAGAAGAAGGCGGAAGCCGAGCAGCAGTTGCTCAACTACCACGTCAACGAGCGGGTTTTCGGCGCCTTCAGCCGTTCGATCCCGCTGCCGGCCGGCATCGACGCGGACGCGGTGACCGCCGCCTTCCGGAACGGCGTGTTGACAATCACCGTCCCGAAGACGCAAGAGGCTGTGAAGGAGGCCAAGCGCATCGCGGTGAAGGCCGATTGAGGGGCCCGTCGCCGCCGGGGCGCGCAGGTGACAGGACCCTGATGATGCGACGGATCGCCCCGTGATCGCCCCGTCGGCGCGGCTCGGCGCCCTGGCCCTGGCCCTGCTCGTGGCCCTGGTCCCCAACCCCGCGGCGCCTTCGGTGGCGGCGCTGCCGGCGGCGGTGCTGGAAGGCGACGTCCCGAGCCTGGCGCCGATGCTGGAGAAGATCACGCCGGCGGTGGTCAACATCTCGGTGACGTCGGCCGCGCCGGTGCAGCAGAACCCGCTGCTGCAGGACCCGTTCTTCCGCCGCTTCTTCAACCTTCCGGACTCGATGCCGCAGGCGAGGCCCCGGATGAGCGCCGGCTCCGGGGTGATCGTCGACGCCCGCCGCGGCTACGTGCTGACCAACAACCACGTCATCGAAAACGCCACCGAGATCGCGGTGACGCTCAAGGACCGGCGGCAGTTCAAGGCCAAGCTGATCGGCCGCGACCCCGAGACCGACATCGCGCTGCTGCAGATCGACGCTCGCGACCTCACCGCGCTCGCGGTCGGCAACTCGGACAGGCTCCGCGTCGGCGACTTCGTCCTCGCCATCGGCAATCCCTTCGGCCTGGGCCAGACCGTCACCTCCGGCATCGTCAGCGCGCTCGGCCGCAGCGGCCTGAACATCGAGGGCTACGAGGACTTCATCCAGACCGACGCCTCGATCAACCCTGGCAACTCCGGCGGCGCCCTGGTCAACCTCCGCGGCGAGCTCGTCGGCATCAACACCGCCATCGTCGCACCGGCGGGCGGCAACGTCGGCATCGGCTTCGCGGTGCCCACCAACATGGCCAAGGCGGTGCTGGACCAGCTCGTCAGCTTCGGCGAGATCCGCCGCGGCCGGCTCGGCATCGCCATCCAGGACGTGACCCCTGACCTTGCCGAGGCGATGCGCCTGGACCGGCCGACGGGGGCAGTGGTCACCAACGTCGAGCGCGGCTCCTCGGCGGAGCGCGCAGGCCTTGCCGCCGGCGACGTCATCGTCGCCGTCAACCGCGACCGCATCGACGGCGCGTCCGATCTCCGCAACCAGATCGGCCTCTCCCCCATCGGCCAGAAGATCGAGCTCGAGGTGATCCGCGAGGGCAAGCGGCGGACGCTCACGGCGGAGGTGGCGAAGATACGGGTCGCCACCGCCCCGGCCGGGGAGGCGACGCCGCAGCTCAAGGGGGCGATGCTGCGCGACCTGGAGCCGGGCTCGGGCCGCTCCGGCGGTGGCGGCGTGCTGGTCGCGAGCGTCGAACGCGGCAGCCCGGCGTGGCGGCTCGGCCTGCGCGACGGCGACGTCATCGTCGCCGTCAACCGCGCCGAGGTCGGCTCGGTCGCGGAGGCGAGCCGGGCGCTCAGCGGCGCCGGCCCGGTCGTGGCACTCAACGTCCGCCGCGGCAACACCATGCTGTACATGGTCGTGCGCTGACCGCAAGCCTCGGGCAGTCCGGTCAGTCCGGTCGCCAATCCGGTCCGGACGCTGGTGGCTCTGGCCTTGCGCCTGTCGCGGCACTTCGGCTGATCGCGTTGCTGCCGGTTCACGGCCGTTGAACTTCGAAACGAACGACCCTAATGTCCTGCGCCTTCAATCAGGGGAAGCGGGACACGACGATGAAGTACAGAGTGGCCTTGGTTCTTGCGGCGACGGCGGCGGCGATGGCGGGTGAGGCCGCGACTCACGCCGCCCTGGCGCAGACGCCGCCCGGCTCGGTGGGGATCGAGGAGGCACCCGCCGTCCTCCCGGCGACCCAGGCGGGGCCGAGGATCGTCGTCGGCGCCATCGGCGGCTTCGCCCCCGACTACGAGGGATCCAACGATTACGAATTCGCCGCGGCGCCGCTGGCCAGCATCCGCTGGGCAGAGGGCTACGGCGCCTCCCTCGGCCCCTCGACCATGCGCACCTTCCAGCTTCGCGGCGACCTGCTGCCCAGCCGCAACTGGACCTTCGGCCCGCTGCTCCAGCGCCGCGGCGGGCGCGACGGCGTCGACGACCCCCGGGTCGACAACCTGTCCGACATCGACCCGGCCTGGGAAGCCGGAGCGCACTTCGGCTATCGCCTCGGCATCGACCCGAACAATCCGGTGACCACGCTCGGCATCAACATCCAGGCCGCGGCGGACATCTCCGACGAGAGCAACGGCTGGCTGGTCCAGCCGGGCCTCGACTACATCACCCGGTTCTCGCCGCAGTGGCTGTTCAACGCGCGGCTGTTCTCGACCTACGCCGACGAGAACTACATGCAGGAGTACTTCGGCATCGGCGCGTCCAACGTCCGCGACAGCCGGCTCAGCTTCTACAACGCGGACGCCGGCTTCAAGGACGTGGGCTTCCGCCTCGCCGCGGACTACCAGTTCAGCGAGCGCTGGAGCGCCGGCACCGGGCTGCAGTACATCCGGCTGATCGGCGACGCCGAGGACAGCCCGGTGGTCGATCGCGGCTCGGAGGACCAGTTCTTCGGCGGCGTGTCGCTCAGCTACCGGTTCTAGCCAAGCCCCGGGCGGATCGGGCCGCGTCTCGATCCGGCCCCGACAGGCCTCGTTACCTTCGCTTCCTCACTCCGAAGCCCTTGACGATGCGGTGCGCGCCGAGAGCGTGCTGTCCTGTCCCGCCGGGGCCAGCGGCTCCTTTGCATGGGTTGAAAACAACTAAGCCGAGCGATATTCTGACTTAATTAACTCTTTACGTGTTTCCGCTATGGTGGCATGATCCGGTTGTACGATCTCTTGTGAGCACGCAAAGGTAGTACATCATGTCCCTCTCCGCCGCTGTCGGCGTCGATGTCCTTCCCTTCGCCGCAGCAGCGCTGCCTCCGGCGGCGGCCTCGGATCGGGCTCCGGCGTTGCCTTCGGCTGCGGGGCGCGGCGGCGAAGCGGCGGCGGATCTGCGTCTGGCCCAGCTTCTTTGCGCCCGGGTGTGCCACGACCTGATTGGCGCCGCCGGCGCCATCGAGACGGGTGTCGACCTGCTGGCCGAGGACGGGGCGGACCGGGACGATATCTGCGACCTGATCGGGCTGAGCGGCCGCCAGCTCAACCGCCGGCTATCCTTCTACCGGCTGGCCTTCGGCATGACCGGACGGGCCGGCGACACCCGCGCCGTTGCGGAGGCGAGGCGGCTTGCCGAGGGCTTCCTCGAGGGGGGGCGGGTCGCGCTGCGCTGGCACGTGGACGGCGAGACGGCCCAGGACGGCCGCATCGGCGCCGACGAAACCCGGCTGCTCCTCTGCGCGATCCTGGTCGCGGCCGAAGGCCTCAGGCGCGGCGGCGTGCTCAGCGTCCGCCTGGAGCGTCGCGGCACCGCCACGATGCTCGCGATCGACGGAGAGGGGCGAGACGCCATGGTCGGCGACGCGGCCGGCGTCGCGCTCGCGAGCGGCCAGGGGCTGGACGCGGTCACGGCGCGGACGGCCGCCGACCTCGGCGTGGAACAGGGCGCGGGAGGTTTCAGCCTGCGGATCGCGATCCCCGGCGCCTGAAGCGGTCGCAGTTCGACGACCAGGTCAGGGTGCCGATTGGTCGGAGTGAGAGGATTCGAACCTCCGGCCCCCGCCTCCCGAAGACGGTGCTCTACCAGGCTGAGCTACA
>Ga0209573_1001241_pt1 | contig 41352 bp, 30 predicted proteins | sample TNRBio252014_DNA_FD_185870 | JGI IMG/M metagenome (GOLD analysis project Ga0209573, IMG submission 185870) | Wastewater treatment Type I Accumulibacter community from EBPR Bioreactor in Madison, WI, USA - TNR Reactor_6/25/2014_ DNA (SPAdes)... | ecosystem: Engineered > Bioreactor > EBPR >...
ACCCATAACCAAAAAGATCAATCACCAAATCTGCAAATATAAACCCATCTAAAACAATCAAATAGTACTATTCATGCACCAAAATAGGAACTTGTGCTAATTTGGAAAAAAGTGTAGGGGGGAGTGAGGGACAATACTGTTACATTTCAAATAGATGAAAAGAAAGCCGAAAGCAAGTTATCCGAAAAGCAAGTAGATGAAATGTATGATGATTCACTTTCAGCTATTCCCGTTTCCAAAAAAATCGAAAAGAAAGATTCCGCTAGTCAGGATACAAGAAGACAAATTGACAAAGTTTTAAAGCTTGCATGCAATGTTTTGAAAAACAGTGAAGATGTTGATGATTTTGAAGCAAAGAAAATTGCGTATCAAAACACATTAATAAGTTCAATCTCCTTTTTAATGCAATACCGGGACGCATTATTAATTCATTATATAAAATTCAAAAAGCAACCTGAAAATTTTCCAAAAAACATAGACTTTAATTTGTTCATAAAGGTTATTCCTTTAATTCACGAAGTGGTTATATTCAATTGGTTAGGTTCTCAAAAATTACGTCCTGTTATTACCGACAAAATTGAGAAGGATGCAACCACATTGAATATTTCAGACTTCGAACGTTTTTTGTCTGTATTCATTTATGGCGATGTAAGAGGTGGGGATTATCCTCAAATTATTGAAAAATTTGTCAAGTCAACAAAATTCAATTATTTAAAAGACCTCTCATATTTAAAGATAATGTCCTACTATCATTTGAGAAATAATGGTAAGGAACTTGACCAATTTTATTTGAAGCTTATGGCCGACATTAAACAGGACATAGGACAACTGGACAAACATAACAAGTCTAAATTTATGAAGAACTTAGAAGATGATAAAAAGAAGGGCAGCTTGTAACAGCACCTACAAGAAATTGGCGGTTCAGTGGTCATATGAACATTTGTGCTTCGCATCAAGTTCAGTGGTGGCAGACAGTTTTCGTCTCCGAAATCGCCAACTTCTTGTAGCTGCAAACCGTTGGTGGCAATTTTACCGAAACCCGACAAATAGACTATGATAATATCAAGAGAATTTAAACCCAATGACAATGATTTAATTTATCATTATTGTGATGCAAATGCTTTTTTTTCAATTTGCACAAACAGAAAACTATGGATGAACGACTTGCATTCTATGAATGATTTTATGGAATTACATTGGGGTTATTCTATTTGGGAACAATCTGCAAGTACAAGAATTGAAAAATATGGAAAAGAATTCCTTGACGAAATTGATGAAGTAATTCACTTTTCAGGTTTTCAAGGATTACTATTAGCTAATTGTTTCTCTACCGACAAAGATGTTTTAAGTCAATGGAGGGCATATGCAGATGACGGGAAAGGTTATGTTATTGGTTTTAATGCAAAGGAATTATTGGGACTTCCTGTTCGTGCATTGCAAGTATTATACGACAAGGAACAACAGATAAAAGAAGCGACAGCAACTATTGATGCTTTATATCAATTAAAACAAGAAGACCCAGACGAGTTTAAGACTTTATGTGGAATTTTTGGATATGACTTATCTGCTTTTAAAAATCCAGCATTTGTTGAAGAAAAAGAAATAAGACTTATTCATTTATTAGACTTCAAAAAAAGTAATGACTTTTTAAAACTTGTTGATGAAGGAGGAGTTTATTTTGGCGAAGAGAGAAAAGGAGAAGATGTAAAGTTTAGAATAAAACAAGGTATGCCTACACCATATATTGAATTGGACTTTTCAAATCAAAAGAAACTAAACCCAATTAAAGAAGTAGTAATTGGACCTAAAAATGAAATAATGGAAACAGCTATAACAATATTTTTGGAAACGATAGGAATTGAAAAAGTAAAAGTAAATAAATCAAACGCTTCATACAGATAAAAAAAACTGCCACCAACATTGGTTTTGCGAAATGGCGGGTGCAGTGCTGAATTTGAACATTTGTACTTCGATTTAGCTTCAGTGCTTGACCGAACAAAAGTGCTTCGAAAACCGCCACTTCGCCAAGGTGTGCTGTGAATGATTCATCTGCTGTATGGGTGAATCAATGCTGTATAAAAGATGATGGTAGGCCCATCAGTATCGGCTTTCAAGAGCAGGTACTAAACCGCCTCTCGGTGCTTGGATAGTAATTGAAAGGTGCTGAACAACAAGAGGAAAAGGCTATCTTGAATAGTCAGGTAAGCGTTAGGGAGACAAACGCAAGTGAACCTGTGATGAAGCTGTGAGATAGTGGCTATGTTTTGTCAAAAGCTCGTATTCTTTGCTACGAGTGAAAAGCTGCAACGGGAGCTTGATTACTGGTTGCAGGGCAAACGCAGTTGAGCAGGTGTGAACCTAATTCAGGCTTTTATACGGAACTCAGGAAGTCCTTATAAAATGCAAAGGGAACGGCACAAGTGGGACATGCCCACGAGGCTTATAGTACCGATGTTTGTAAGGATGACGGATGCCGTTGTAGTAGTGATGAAGTGTTTGTAATGAACATGGAGCGAAGGACGGCAGACATACAGTTTCAAATATTTAAACAACTTAAGCAATTAAGGATGAAGGATTTATTTGAAACAAAATCAAAACCTGTTCCGATAACCAAAGACATGGTGAGGGAAGCCTATCGCAAGGTCAGGGCAAACAAAGGGAGCGCAGGGGTAGATGGCGTTTCGTTAAAAGAATTTGACGAGAACTTATCGAAGAACCTGTACAAGATTTGGAACCGCATGGCCAGCGGCAGTTACTTTCCTATGCCCGTGAAAGAGGTTATCATACCCAAGAGTAATGGGGGGAAACGAAAATTGGGCATTCCAAGCATTAGCGACCGAATAGCGCAGGAAGTAGTGAAAACCTATCTCGAACCACGTTTAGAGGCAGTGTTTCTACCTCAATCGTATGGGTACAGACCCAACAAGTCGGCACATCAGGCATTAGAAGAAGTACGGAAAAACGTGAGAGAATATGCCTGGGTTATTGATATGGACATCAAAAGTTTCTTTGACGAAGTCAATCACGAACTGCTGATGAAAGCCATAGACAAGCATGTGCCGGAGAAGTGGGTGAAGATGTACATCAAACGATGGCTAGAAGCACCTGTACAAACCAAAGAAGGACTGGTCGAGAAACAAAGGAGCGGCACGCCACAGGGCGGAGTTATCAGTCCCTTGTTAGCCAATTTATTCCTGCACTATGTGCTGGATAAATGGATAGAAAAGATCTTTCCGACCGTAAAGTTTGTGCGGTATGCTGATGATATAGTGGTGCATTGTAAGAGCGAGAACCAAAGTCATTATGTATTGGAAGGCATCAGACGCAGACTGAAAGAGTGCCAACTGCAACTTAGCGAAGGGAAGACCAAAATCACCTATTGCAAAGATTACCGCAGGAACGAAGGGAAGAATTATCCAAAGAGTTTCGACTTTTTGGGACATACCTTCAAACCAATGAGTAAGAAAAGCAACAGGGGCACAGGGGTATTCTTGGGCTTCGATTGCCAGATGAGCATGAAGTCGCGCAGTCGTATTCTTGAAACGTGGAGGGTAATGGACTTTCACAGAGAAAGCACCAAAACACTTCAGGATATTGCCAAGATGGTAAATACCCAAACAAGGGGAATAATCAATTATTTTGGTAAGATGGAAACACGGATGTTAACAATATTATTCCGACATTTGGACTATCGCATAGCAAAGTGGGTAAAGAACAAGTATAAGCGTTTACGGAGCTACCAAAAGGCATACGATTGGCTACGCGACATCAAGTCGAGTTATCCCAATACGTTTGTGCATTGGTCAATCAGTAAAATCTGAATGATTGTATGTCAAGAGCCGTGTGAGTCGAGAGGTTCACGCACGGTTCTGTGAGAGGCTCGCGCTGAAATGCGCCTGCCTACTTGACCCGTAAACGTTCAACGCCTAAATTGGTCGTCGTTTAGGGATTGGCTTTTTGACCTCAAGATACAAACACGATTACCTTTTAATTTATACTTTTGAAAGAACTCTAATACAGAAAACTCAAAAATTCCAAGAAAGGCTGCCCAATCTCATGCCTTTACGATTTTACAAAAGCCAAAAGGTAAGGAGGTTTTTTTTGTTTGTTCAAAAATTGATAGCGAATAACTTCTCCTTTTTCTGCGGGTAAACCAGACAAAAAATAGGTCACTGCTTGCGATTCTATTTCTCCGCCATGGTGTCCCGGATACACCACCACCGTCAAAATTCCGCCACGTCTTAGTAGTAGAATAGCTTGTTCTAATGCTTTCAACGTCGGTTCTGCCAGCGTAATGATGGTTTTATCACTGCCGGGAAGATAGCCCAAATTAAACATAATTGCCCCCACTTTTCCTTTATATGCCTCGCCTAATTTTTCCAACATTTTTGCATGGCTTTCCAAAAAGAACAGATAATTTCTCGCTTCAGGGAAACTGCCTTGAATTTTCTCGGTTGACCGACTGACCGCCCTTGCTTGGACATCAAACCCCCAAAGAAAGCCCGTTTCCCCAACCGTCCGATAAAGAAAATGTGCGTCATGACCATTCCCCAAGGTAGCATCTATGGCCATTTCGCCCGATTTCAGGGTTTGCAGGATTAAACTTTGTGCAAAGTCTAAAATTCTTGGCAATACGGGTTGGTTATTTTCCATAGTTTACTTTTTGTTATTTGAACAATGTAACCCCTACAAGCCCTACCATTGAATAAATTCTCTACAATGTTAGATCCAATCCAACTCCCACTCACCAGTGCCAAAGACCGAAGCTACCGTATTTTTTTTCAAGGCATAACCGATTTGCCCCTACTTTTAAAGGAACACCATTTGGTTGGGCCGAAGGTGGGCATCGTCACCGATCTCAATGTCGAAAAGTTGTATCGTCAAAATCTTGAGGACGCACTTCGGTTGCAAGGATTTGAGCCGCACTGGCTTGCACTTCCCGCCGGAGAAACCACAAAATCTATTAAACATCTTTCGGCGATCTACGATCATTTTTTAGGGTATTTAGACCGTAAAACACCTCTTATTGCTTTGGGTGGTGGTGTGATTGGCGACTTAACAGGATTTGCAGCCGCCTCTATCCTTCGTGGGGTTCCTTTTGTCCAAATTCCGACGACATTAATGGCGCAGGTGGATAGTTCAGTCGGCGGCAAAACGGGGATCAATCATTCCGTTGGGAAAAACCTCATTGGCGCATTCCATCAACCCAACTTCGTATTATGTGATTTTACAACGGTTCAGTCGCTTCCAATTCGGGAGTGGCATGCGGGATTAGCAGAAGTGGTTAAACATGCGCTCATTACAGACCAAGTTCTCTTTAATGACCTTTTGTCCAACTGGTCTGAGGTTTTAGACCGTGCGCCCGAAAAAATAGCGCCCATTATTCGGCGATCTGTTGCGATAAAAGCGGAAGTAGTGGCACAAGACGAAACAGAGCAAGGCATCCGCGCACACCTAAATTTCGGACACACCTTTGCACATGCCATCGAACAAGTTACCGGCTACCAAGTTTTTTTGCATGGCGAAGCCGTAACCATCGGCATGGTGGCTGCGTTACATGTAAGTAAATACAAAACGCCGGATTTTCCACTCGAAAAGGCATTGGAATTGGTAAAGCAACTGCCTGTACCCGTTTCTGCAAAGGGATTAGACGTCCAGCGCTTAACCGAAGCGATGAAAGCGGACAAAAAAGCACAAGCTGGAGAGATTCGCCTTGTATTGCTTTCAAAAATTGGTGAAGCATATGTGACCGATCAGACGCCGCCGGAGGCTATAAAAGAGGCTTGGGCTTTTGCGTTATCTCTGTTTTGAGCATTTTTATGGGTAATGGAAACCTTATGGAAAAAATGTGTTTAGAGCACTTAGGCCAATTTATTAAACAAAATTGTGCTTCTATTGTGATCTGCAAAGACCACCATTTGTTCTGCAAAGACCACCATTTGTTCTGCAAAGACCACCATTTGTTCTGCAAAGACTACCATTTGTTCTGCAAAGACCACCGCTTACCCCACAAACCGCATCTGTAAACCTCTCCCGCCTGCTCTTGCCACTGCGTCATATATACCGTGCTCCATTTCGCCTTTTGCGGTTGCTGCTCCTACTGACGGCACTTTGCTTATTGCTTTATTTTGGGTTAACGAGAACGCGCGTGGGACGGGACACGCTTCGTGAACAAATTACCCGCTATTTTAACGACGAATTTAAAGGAAGTATTGAGATTGGGAACCTGAAAGGCAATTTGGTGAATGATTTGTACGCCTCTCACATCATTTTCCGAGATCCATCTGGAAAGGTTGTTGCCCATATAGATTCTTTGGTGGCTTCTCCAGATTGGTGGAGTATGTTGGAAGAAACCATCTCTATCCGAAAAATCACCCTTTTCCGCCCGGCCGTCAACCTTCAACAGCAGGCCAACGGACGTTGGAACATTGAAGAAGTTTTTGCGCCACGGGTTAAACGCGCCCCGAATCCTAACCGAATTGTATGGAACATTGCTTCTGCCGAGGTCAACATCCGGCAAGGACGCATCCAAACGGCAAGTGATGCTCTTGCGCCTAAAATTGTGCAAGAAGGCCAAGTTTTTGATTTCACCCGATCCACTATTTCAGACCTTAACCTAAGTGCCTCTTTAGATTGGCGTAAACCCTACAAACTAATAGACTTAACAGGCCTCTCTTTTAATCTTCCTCGTCAAAACTTTACGCTGCGAAAATTGGAAGGGCAATTGCTCTTTGATGAAAACCAAGCCATCCTGAACCATTTTTTTCTTCAGGCGGGGAACTCGTCCATCCGGCTACGTGCTTCCGCCCGTGGCGACTCGTTTGCAAAGAAGCCCTTTAATGTAGCCCTTTTCAGAAATGCTCCATTCCAGATCAACCTCCAGCAAGCCGTTGTGCGGGCCGACGACTGGAAAACCCTATTCCCCAAAGTCCCCCTTTTTGATTTCACCGCTGTTCTAAAAGTCAAGGGACAAAACCCGACCTATACCTTCGAAAATTTGGCCATTCGCCAAGGTGAAACCACGCTTTCCGGAAAAGGTGAGGCCACTACACATCCAGATTCGCTCTCCTTTCGTTTAAACATCACCGACAATGTGATCTCGGTGCCGGATTTAGAAAAATGGCTACCCAAAGTAGGCTTATCCTCCGTCCGACATCTGCGGAAGGTAAACCTTAGCCTTGATGGACGCGGGCGGATCGGATTAAAGAAGGAAGACTTTGCCTTCCAAACCAATCTACAAGTACGCCATCCAGAAACGGGCGATCTTTTTGGGTTTGCGCAGGCACAAAAAACCTCCTCGACACCACTTTCATATAAATTAGACCTCAACACCAACCGCCTTAATCTCGGTTTTATTCTGAAAAAAGCAAATTTATCCTCTAATCTTACGGGAATAACCCGCCTCGAAGGCAAAGGAACCCGTCTCGAAGACCTTGATGCACGGGTTTATCTTAGGCTTCGTGATCTCCGTTTCGATAAATATCAGGCGGATTCGTTGCGCTTGGATGGTTATGTGAAAAATCGCCAATTCGATGGGCTGGCCATGTTTGCAAAAGAAGGCGGATCTATCAGAACCAAAGGAAAGATCAACCTCAAAAATCCCAAACCGCTGTTTGACCTCACCGCCGATGCAGAACGGTTTAATATTGGCTGGCTCGATTCCAAGGCTGGCATAACCACCAAGTTGACGGGCAATATCCAACTGAATGGATCGGGGGATGGGCTTGCAAACTTCCAAGGAAAAGCGATTCTCGATCTAAAACCCTCCCTATTTGTCGTAAAGGGAAAAGAAACCCGCACAACCGACTTGTTCACCACCCTCGACATCCGAGAGAACGAGCAAAAGGGTATTAATTTGGAAATGACGGGAGACTTGGCCACCATTTCTTTAGAGAGCGGGTATAAATTGGATGTTTTCCTTGAAATGGGTCAATATTGGCTAAATGCCATCACACGTACCATCTCCGCAGAACAGGCAAAACGGTTCCGGCCTGATACCTCGTATGTGCCTCCTACACTAAAGGTAGTTGCCATTGATGCAGAGCGCAACAAAATGAGCAAAAGGATGGGGCCACATCCGATAGACCGTTTACCTAAGTTGACCGAAGCCTTTATAAAAATAAAACGTGGCGCTTTTCTGACCAACCTCATCCCCAATTTTCCATATTTCGACGACTCGGTAGAACTTAAATGGCGATCGCTCGGAAGCCCAAATACAAGCTCGGTAGAACTCAGCATTAGCGGAGACTCGCTTTCTGTTGGCACTGCACGGCTAAAGAACTTCGACCTCAAATTGGCAGCGGATAGCAAATATGCGTATAACCTGACCAACAACCTACAGGCATCCATCATCGGTCAGTTTGAACGCCTTCATGTTGCTGGCGAAACGTTTGATCATACCAATTTAGAATTTAGCTACCAATATGGCGGTGGACAGTTGTACCTTAGTTCCTCCAATCTTGCTGGTTTAGGCGCATTCCGTACTTGGGCCAATCTCGATTTGCTCAAAGACAAAAATAGGTTGACCATTGTAGAATTGGCATTAGCCTCGCCGGCCTACGAGTGGCTGATCCCCAAAGACCAAGTTATTGACCTCTATACAGATGCTTTGATCTTAAACAATCTGGTGGTTGAACGGCGCGACAACAACCCGAACATGCCGAACCACACCATCCGAGCAAACGGGATTGTCTCGGCATTGCCCGAAGATGAGGTTAAGGTCCGTGTCGAAAATATAGACCTTGGCGACTTAACAAAGAACTTAAAAGGGCGTGATAAATTTGATGGAACCCTCCAAGGTGAATTTTCCATACGCCAACTCTTCCAATCACCCGACATTAATGGTGCATTAACCGTTGAAAACAGTTGGCTTAATGGTACTGATTTTGGTACCCTGAACATTTGGGGGAATTTTGAACCCGTTAACCAAGTGGTAAGTTTTAACCTACAAGCCCGCCAACCCCTTCCCAGTACTTTCGAAATCCGAAACAACGACATAGACGCCTCTGGCAAAATTGGATTACCAAGAGGCAGCCGCGAAAAAGGAAACCGAAATCCGGGCTATATTGATGTGGCCATAGACCTGCGCCGGTTAGACCTCTTCTTCTTCAAAACCCTTTTCCCCTACGAGATTGACCGCATTACGGGTTGGGGTTATGGAAATGGAACCGTAAAAGGGAATTTTGATAAGCCCGTTTTTGATGCCGGCTTGTTTTTGGTAGAAAGCAATTTCTTGGTTCCGTATTTCAACTTGAGCTATGGCCTTTCTGGGCCTGTTTCGGTGGATGAACGTGGTATCCATCTTAATAAGATGACCCTGACAGACAACACCGGCGGCAAGTCTGGGGTTGATGGCAGCATTTTATTTAACAATTACGATTTCTTCTCGCTCGACTTGGCCTTCAATTTAGATAAATTACAACTCATCAATGTCGGCGACTCCAAAGACCTTTATTGGTACGGCTATATTTGGGCTTCTGGCCCAGCAACACTCAAAGGGCCGCTATATAAAGCCTTTATTGATGCGCCCGACCTCACCACAACGCCAAATAGCCAGCTTTTTATCCCAATAACAGGGAGTGGCCTGAGCAACGACGAGGTTTTTATTACCTTTACCGATTCTACCGGACAAGTACCCAAACCCATAAAACGCCAAAATTTACTCTCCGCACGTGGAACTGGAGAAAGAACGTTCTTAGATGGATTAGAGATGAATGCCAATATCCGCGCCACCTCTGGCTCTACCATCCACTTGGTCTTCGATCCGTTGTTAAACGACGTTATCCATGCGGTTGGATACGGCGAACTGCAGATGCAATACCTTGATGCCAGTTTCAAAATGTTTGGGGATTTTAATGTGGAGTCTGGCGACTACCTCTTTACCGCCTTCGATATTTTCCGAAAACCCTTCAAGTTGGAACGAGGGGGCAGAATGACGTGGTCTGGGGATCCCATCAACGCCAAATTAGCTATCCCCGCTTCCTACAAAACCAATGCTCGGACGGATGGGCTGGAAGGGATCCTCCCAAGTTTAGACACCCAAAACGTTTCTCGGATACCCATCAAGGTAGGAATGGACATTACGGGTGACGTCAACTCGCCTATTGTGGATTTGCGGCTTGCCATTGACCGAGACCAACGTGTAGGTGAATTTGGTAATTATGAAGGCTTAGAAACCGAGTTTAACCGAGAAGACCGCGCAACTTCATACGCCTTTAGTGTGCTGCTCACCAATTCCTTCGCACTGGCCTCTGCCATTATTAATCCAAATAACCCAAATGCAAGCGTGTCCGATGCCGGGCAACAAGTTGTTTTTACCAGCCTCGCGCAGTTGGTTTCTGCCTACCTCAACCGTGTTGTAAACCAAGTGATCCCCAATGCCGACATCAACTTGGGGATTTATCAGGGGAAAGACCTTACGCGCCTGAACGAACTGGGGCTACAAGCCGGAATTGCCCTACGCCTTTTTGACGAACGCATTGTGATTCGAGGTGAGGGGATTCTACCAAATTTCGACAATGCCGATGGTGCATTGCAAAACCAATTTAGTGGAGAAGTTGTCTTTGAGTACAAAATCTCGCCCAATGTCTCCATCGAGGCATTTTATCGTAAAAACGATCGGATTCTCGGAACAAACGATGTCGTTTCTGGCGAATCCGTAGGGATAGGCTTCAACCTGCAAAAAACGTTCTCGAATTGGAATAAAATTTTCAAGCGAAAAAAACGCCAAATGTCAACCGAAAAGCGCGACAGCACTCTTGTATCCGTAAACCGTCCGTTAAGACCTGATAGACGCTGATTTTAGACAACCAATACAAACCTATATGAAACCCGAACCACACCTCATCCGCAACTTAATCCTTACTTTTCTTACCAAAAACAAAAAACAAGCCTTTCGCCCCAAAGCGCTGGCACAATCCCTCAACATCCGAGACAACCGCGCGTTCTCCATTTTCCAACAAGAACTTGAAGCATTGGTGTCTAAGGGGGAAATACAGCAAGTCTCTGGCGGAAAAGTAAAATTTATGAACCAAGAACCCCACCTCCAAGTAGGAACACTTACGGTTCATCCACAAGGCTATGGCTTTGTAACCATCCTAAATGTAGTGGAAGACATTTACATCCCGCAAGGATTGCTTGGCTATGCAATGGATGGCGATACCGTAAAAATTAGTCTTTTTGCCCCAAACCGTCGTGGCAATAGACGCCAAGAAGGAAGGGTGGAAGAAGTTGTTGAGCGAAAACGTACCCAAGCCGTGGGAACGCTGATCGAAGACGAAGAGGATGGACTTCGATACGTCCGTCCTAACGATCCACGCCTTTTGGCCGATATTCTGATTAGTCCTAAAGACCCAACCGATGCCAAAGATGGCGACGCTGTTCTGGTCTCCATGGATCGTTTTAATGTTCACCTTGGCGTTCCGGAAGGCAAAATCCTGCAACGCATCGGGCGCGCAGACGACCCCGCCATCCAAGTCACGTCCTTAGCCCTTTCCCGTGACATCCGGGCACAGTTCCCACCCAATGTGATTTCTGCCGCCGAAGCCATCCCTTTAGAAATCCCTACTACCGAAGTAATACGTCGTTTGGACTTACGCGGAAAACGGGTATTTACCATAGACCCTTACGACGCCAAAGATTTTGACGACGCTTTACACCTCGAACAAATTGGTGAAGACCGTTATGCTGTTGGGGTACACATTGCAGACGTTAGCTTTTACGTTACCCCAAACTCCGAACTTGACCAAGAAGCAACGTTACGCGCAACAAGCGTTTATCTCGTAGATCGGGTTATCCCTATGTTGCCCGAAAAACTATCCAATGGCGTCTGTTCTCTGCGGCCAAACGAGGATAAATTAACCTTTTCGGTCATGTTTGAGGTGAATGGCTTGGGAGAGGTGCTCAACTATCAAATTGTCGAGACCATTATCCATTCACAACAACGTTTCACCTACGAGGAAGCTCAAGCTATTTTAGATGGTGCGATTGACGCCCACCCTTTTGCATCGGACATCCAAATGGCGTGGAAAATTGCCCAAAACCTTCGAGAATCTCGGTTCAAACAAGGCTCGGTGCGGTTCAACCGACCGGAAGTAAAAGTAAAACTTGCTGAAGACGGAACGCCTCTTGAGGTTTATGCAAAAATCACCAAAGAAGCGAATTGGTTAATCGAAGAATGGATGCTACTGGCGAACAAAATGGTGGCGATTCATGTCAATCAGGCATTTAAAGAAGTCCCCCCTTTTGTTTATCGAACGCACGACATTCCCAACGCCGAACGAATGATGCAGTTGGCGGAGTACCTGAAATTGTTCGGCTTTGAAATCCCCCACAAAGCCGGAAACATTCAAGCTCAAGACCTGAACCGGCTGATGGAATTGGTTCATGGAAAACCCCAAGCCTTGCTTATCGAAGATGCTGCTTTACGGGCAATGGCAAAAGCAAAATACACCGTCGAGAATATTGGGCACTTCGGACTTGGCTTCCCCTTCTATAGCCACTTCACTTCGCCCATTAGACGATACCCCGACCTGATCGCCCATCGGTTGCTGAAAAAATATGCCCAAACCGGATTCACCAAACCGGACAAAGATGAACTAAGCGCTACTTGTTTGCATTGCTCCACCAAAGAAAAAGAAGCCGAGGAAGCAGAACGGGAATCCATCCGACTAAAACAAGCCGAATATATGCTCCAACACGTCGGTACAACATACAATGGCGTTATTAGCGGGGTGACCAACTTCGGTATTTATGTCACCATCACCGAACTTCTGGTTGAGGGCATGGTTTTGTTACGCGATTTGAATGACGACTTTTACGATTATGACGAAAAACGGTATTGCTTGATTGGGCGTAAACACAAAAAAGTTTTTCAGATTGGGAATCCTATCCGCGTATTGGTCGCAAAAGCTGATGTTGCCTCCAGAAGAATTGATCTGGCCTTGGTGGAATCTGAAACACCGCAAAAACAACGCCCAGCTCGGAAAAGATGACTAAAAAACCCGCCGACAGGCTACGCTAATATTTCGTCAATGAACATAGACTAAGCTCCGTCAGATGCTTTCAATAGCTGCGAATCAGCGAATGGCTTAGTCCTTTCTAAAAGTGGTAAGAGTTCATCAATGGTGAAATGTGCAGCGTTCATTTGTTCATTTGTTCATTTGTGCCAAGTACTTCTCTTTTTCAGAAGTCAAACCGAAAAAATCACATAATACCATTGTGTGTAAGTTTATGACGACGAATATGGCTAATAATTTGAACAAAGATCAAGCTTTTTTTTAAAGAATTTGTCCTGTGAAGGGGTCGTACAATGACAGTCCATAAAACCATCAAACAAGGTATTTTCAATTTGTGAAATACTCATAACGCATTCCTCCGATTGTCTAAAAGTTCTTTGTATCGTTTCTTTCCCAGATCAATATCTGTTTTTGCGGTTTGCTGTGTTTTCTTTTGGAAAGTATGAAGAACGTAAACTGCTTTTTCAAATTTTGCCAAATAGATGGCACGGAAAGCGCCGCCTTCGGGTCGAAGTCATCCTTGCTCCGTCGGGTTTTTCTAAGGGCCGCCCTGCCAAGGGAGAATCATGGAGGAACTCACGGCATTGCGTAAATGCTGGTTTTTCAAGCGTTTGTTCTACTTTTGAATGAATGGCAAAGCCCCAGCGGGGCAACATCTTAATAGAAATCGTTTCCAAACGCTCAACAAAGCCCCGTAGGGGTGACATCTATATATGACAAGAATAGCGCTGGCTGAGCGTAGCCGAAGTTCGGTGGCTGAACGATTCGGCGGATTTTTCTAAGTGTTGCCTTGCCATTGTTGAACAACACATTATGCTAAGATAGAGGTGGCCTCATTAAGGGCTGGCTCGATATTAATTTCTTTTGCAGCATCATGGAACCGGAGGTTATGTTTTTTTGTAGGAAGAACAATATCCAATCACTTATCGCAAACCGATATGAAAACCGCTAAAAGCCCAAATTTGAGGGGCACCTCCTCGGCTATCTTACCAATCTTGGCCATTGTTCTTTTTGTTTGGCTCTCTGCTTGTCAAGACCCCACACGCGGTCAAATGGCAAAGATAGAAGAGGCCAACCGGAATGCCAAGGCCGTAACCACTGCCTTAGAGAGCAAACTCAACGGGGAAAATGAAACGCTTCCCACACCAGAGCAAGCCGTAAGCAGTGGCGTAAACGAAGCAACCTTTCAACAACTCATGACATGGGCTTCAGGACAAAATCTTTCTTCGCGGCCTTTTGGGGAGATTCTGGTCGAGGTAGGGAAAAAATTTATTGGAAAGCCGTATGTCGCTGGCCTCTTAGACAAAGACACCTCCAAAGAACCCTTAGTGGTCAACTTCGAGGCATTTGACTGCTTGTTGTTGGTGGAAACGGTGACCGCCCTTTCCACTCAAATTGCTAAGAAAGACGCAAATTACCAAAACTTTGAGCAAACCCTCAGAAGTATCCGATACAAAAATGGTAAACAGGGCTACGGAAGCCGCTTGCACTATTTTACGGACTGGATTTTGGAAAACAGTGCCCAAAACCGTATCAAGGATGTCACACAAGAAGTTGGGCAAGGTGCGAGCCTCACCAAATCGAACCAAACGCTTAATTTTATGAGTACTCACCGAAGCAGTTATCCTCAGTTGGTGGGCAGCGACGCCCTCTATAACGAAATTGTGCAAATGGAGCAGCGGCTTAAAGGCGTTCAGTTGTATTACGTTCCCAAAAACAACCTCCGAAAGATTTACAACAAGCTCCAAGCAGGCGATATCTTGGCTACTGCAACCAGCATTAAGGGCTTAGATGTAACGCACACCGGCTTTGTAATTGCCAATCCCAATGGTACAAAAGGATTTATGCACGCTTCTTCGGCCAGTGGGCAGGTAAAAATCTCGCCAGACCTTCAAGATTATAGCATGGGCATTAAGGCACAAATTGGCATTGTGGTACTTCGCCCAAACAAGCCCAATTGATCTAATGCGGTTTGGGTAAAACCATATAAAACAAGACTTTATACAACTACAAGCAATATCTACACAAGTACCTATTAGTGTTTAAAGACCCAAAAGTGTTTGTGTGGGGATGTTCTCCATGTCTAATGCTGATTAAACCATGACTGGCCTCAAACATTTCTTTTGTGCCTTTCCGGCCTATAGCTTATATTGTAGCGTTTAACACATTATTCCTATGGCCATAACCACCTTATCCGATACCGATCTGCAACGGGTCCGCACCGCTGTTCAGCAGGCAGAGGCACGCACCTCTGGCGAAATCGTGCCCTACATTGTTAAAAAAAGTGATTCATATACAAGTGCATCGTGGCGAGCGAGTGCCTTTGGCTTGCTCCTTGGGGCTTTAATTGGCTTTGGCTTATCGCAATTTAACAACACTTGGGGCTTTGGCTGGCTCTACACCAACTGGGGCGTTGTTCTGGTGATGTTGCTGTTCGGCGCCGGATTTTTTGCCCTTGCACATTTCCAGATGGGCGTTAAACGTTTTTTTGCGGGGTACTTGGCCTTGAACAAACGGGTACAACAACGGGCTGTACAGGCTTTTTTGACCGAGGAGGTCTTTAATACCGAAGACCGAACCGGCATTTTACTCTTTATTTCGCTGATGGAACATCGCATTTTGGTGATGGGTGATAGCGGGATAAATGCCAAAGTACAACAGGAAGACTGGGAAGAAGTGGTCGCACGAATAAAAAAAGGCATTAAACAGAACAAATTCCCCGACGGTTTGGTAGATGCCATCCATATGTGTGGTGAATTGTTGGAGCGTTGTGACGTTAAAATCAGGCCCAATGACAAGAATGAACTCTCGGACGATCTAAGAATTCAAGACCACTAAGAGAACCTTATGAATTGGTTTGTGGGATTGGAAGTTCCGGCATTTGAGGGCTATCGTCAGCTCATGGCACGTTTACCCGATGGACTTTACCCCTTTGATCCGCAAGATTTGCACCTTACCATTGCGTTCATGGGAAATTGTGGTCAACAAAGGGCACTTAATGCGTGGGAAAAAGTGATTAATGAGGTGGCTTTTGCGCCGTTCTCCATAACACTTCGGAAGGTTTTACCTTTTGGATCACGTTTAAGCCCTTCCGCTTATTCTGCCGTGCCGGAGTTGGGCAAAGAAGCTGCATCCAACATCATCGCACGATATCGTCACGTTTTTCTACGGGAAGCACAAGTAAGTCCCGATCCTCGCCCGCCCAGACCACACATCACCCTTGCCCGTCCACACCGAAATACCAAACCTGAACAAAGAAGCCAACATAACGCATGGGCATTGCAGTTGAATCTAAACAATGTTCGGATACCCCTTGAAATGATCGTTCTTTATACATGGGCAGATGATCGCACCGCCAGACAATTCAAAAAAGTGGCATGGAAAAAAATGGAATAAAAGCCATCCTCGTCCTTTAAGGAACTTGCTCTAACACCAAGCCGTTCTTGTAGCGCACTCCCGTTGATTGTTTTCTCATGTGGCAAAGCCAAACCCATTTTTTTAGTGTCCTCTTATTTTCGATCCTCTGCTGCGGCTGGCACCAGTTGATATTGGCACAGCCAAGCCCAATACTTCCTTCCCAACCGTCAGACACTTTAGCCGCTCGAAAAAGAAGCCCGAAGCAACCTATAAAGTTTACCGCCGACTCGCTCCGCATTGTGTTCGACGAGAAAAAAGGTGACCTCGCAAGGCTTTCCAAGAACTCCTCTGTCACCTACGACAAAATCAAAGTAGCTTCGCCATTGATCCGGTTTTACTTCAAAGACCAATTGGTAGAGGCAATTGCTTGGCCCAATGCCCAACAAACGGAAAACTTTCCCCAATTTACGCGCGGCTCCGAGACCTTTTCCTCCGAACGCCTTTCGTTTAACCTTAAGACCGAGCAAGGACGATTTCTAAACAGCCGAACCAAAATGCAAGATGGATTTGTACTGGGGAATGTGGTTAAGGTGAGATCGGATAGTACCGTTTTTGTGCAACACGGCCTCTATACCACCTGCGACGACCCAAGCCATCCGCATTATTCCTTAGAAGCCCAAAAAATGAAAATCGGGCGAAATAAGTGGATTTATACTGGGCCTATACGCTTAAATTTATTAAAGATAAAGCTCCCTGTTATTTTGCCCTTTGGCGCAATACCAACCCTTGAAGGCAGACGAAGTGGGCCACTTACCCCGTCCTATGGCCAAGACAATCAACAAGGATTTTACTTAAAAGACTGGGGATGGTACTGGCCAATCAATGACTATATGGATGTCCAAGTCCGGTTTGGCGTGTGGTCTCTGGGCAGCTTCCAAATACGCCCAACCTATCGGTATGCTGTTCGCAATAGATTTAACGGATCGGCGGATTTTACGTATCGCTATATTGTTACCGGACAGCGTTACGACGCCGAGAGGATTCCGCGATCTGCTTGGGATTTGGGCCTGAACCATTCGCAGAAAATCAATCCTTATGCCGATGTCTCTGCCAATATTCGGATCGGAAACAGCCGATTATTGCGGGTTATTTCTGACAATTTCAACGACCGAATCTTGTCCGAATCAAGTCAAAATTCCAATTTCAGCTACAACAAACGTTGGAACCACAAAGGACGGACGATGGCCTTCTATGGCAGTTTGTCGGACAATCTAACGACCAGAACGGCCTCGCTAACGTTACCCGCTTTGCGGTTTGGGCAACGAACACAAACGCCATTTCAACGTGGTAGTACTGGCCAAAACCCCCAATTTTACGAAAACCTTCAATACGATCTAGATGCTGACTTAAACACCAATTACCAATTCCAACCCGTTACCAAGGATACGACCGAAAACCGTTGGTGGGATGGCCTTTTCAATCCGGAGGCTTACCGAAATACAACTAATTTAGACCCCGCACAGCGGTATTACCTGACCGGAACAGGGAATTTCAGGGTTTCGATGCCATACACCATGCGTAAAACCCCCATTCGAGGTAAAAATATGGAGCTAACTTTTTCACCAAACATCAGTTTGAGGGAATATGTCGTTTCTCGTGAAGAGGGTCGCATTCGGATTTTAGGCAATACAGATGCGGTAACTGGGGTTCGTGCATATCGGGACAGTACTTTTTACCGGTCGGGAATGGTATTTTTTCATGATTTAAACCTCAGCTTTTCGGCTGGAACCACCATTTACGGGACTTTCCCGTGGAAGATTGGTGCTTTAAACGGCTTCCGTCATGTCATGAGGCCATCTCTGTCTTTTTCTACCCGCCCGACCTATGAAAACAGCCCTTGGAACTATTTTAAAACCTTAACCGATACCGACGGGAAAACGGTCTATGATGCCAAAAATCAAGCCATTCGCTACCCTGTAAACAGCAATATTCCTTTCGGAAAATCTCGGACACTAGGACTTTCCATAGAAAATGTCTTACGGACACGAACCATCAAAACAGACTCCACAGGAACAGTAAAGAAAAATGCCTTCGACTTGCTCAATTTTGGTTTTTCATCCGGTTATAACTTTGCAGCGGATTCTTTACAATGGCAAGATGTGAGCCTCCGAGGATATACCAACATTGCGGGGCGGCTTAACCTGTCTTTTGGTGGAAGTGTTTCTCCGTATCGTGGGCTTACCTCATTTAGTACAACCTTTTCAACATCTTTGCGCAGTCGGCAACACTCTGGGCTGGCCCGTGAGAATGGGGCAAAGAAAAAAACAGAACTTAGCAGCGATTGGACTGATTACAAAATCCCTTGGTCGCTCGGCCTAAATCTTTCTTATGGATATACTACTGGCTATTCGTCGCAAACACAAGGGCAACACCGCGCCATTTTGGATGCAAACTTCAACTTTCAATTAACCGAGAAGTGGCGCGTGGAGGGGCGTAGCGGCTTCGATGTAGTTTCTGGCGCATTCACCTCCACAGATTTATCGGTTTACAGAGACTTGCACTGTTGGGAAATGGCATTTTCTGTACGACCATTCGGGAAATACCAGTCCTTTCAGTTCCGTATCAATGTAAAAAGCGGCAAACTCCGCAGCATCTTACGCTTAGAACATCCCAAGTCCGATATCCGCAGTTCCTTGACCGATATTCTTCCCTAAAATTAAACCTTTATGTATTTGGTACGATTTTAGATGTATCCGCTTCTAAATGTACAAACCATGTATGCCTCTTTTTTAAAACGCTCAACCATGATCGGCATGTGGTCTTCTGAAAAGACCCGTCGTTTATCATTGGCGCAAACACAAACAAAACAAGACCAGCGCTTGTGCTGGGCTGTGATACAGCTTTTTGAGCAAGATTTGGCGTTATTAAACGTCAATGGACTTCATTTTTACCTTCGAAATGGCGTTTTAACCGTGAAAGGAACCCTTAAAGATGCCGAGACGAAGAAAACGGTTCTTGCATTAATCGCCAATATTGACGGTATCCCCAAATTGGTGGACATGATAGACTTGGCCTCATAAAAAAGGATGCCCTGAACATAAGGCATCCTCAAGATCAAGTAAAATGTAAAACCTTTAAGACCACTTCCAAAGACCTTCTTTCAGGTTAGAAAACCCCATACGCGCATAAAAACGAGACGTGGTTTTTGCGTCATATAAATATATTTGCGTTCCTTTGTATTGTTCACGTACTTGTTCTAACAACATCCGGCCTATCCCCAAACCTTGTACATCCGGCTCTACGGCAAAATCACAAATATAGCTATTCAGTACGCCATCGCTAAGAACACGTGCCAAACCCACCAAACGACCCTGAACCCATGCAGTAATGACAAGCGAGGATTGCTCGAACATTCGCCAAAGAGCAGCATGGTCTTCGACGGGCCTCTGAAGTGGTGCACGACGGTAAAGCGTCGCAATACGCGCGGGGGTCAGTCCTTCAAGACCGGTTTTAATCTCAATATTGATTTGGTTCCCTTTGAAATGGTCGCGAGTACGGGTGGCAAATCTTTCCATACGGGTGTCGAGTTGGGTGCTTTAAATTTAAAGAGGTTTTATGGGATGCCATCGGGTTGGCGCTATAACCGACGAAGCGGTTAACATGGCTTCCGGTGGCAGGGCAATACGCAAGGAAGTTCCATTGATTTCAACACGCCACATAGAAAAAGTTCCAGAAAAATGGCGTGAAAAGATTTTAATTGGAAAGGAATTTTGAACATTATCCTTAATAATCCAGTTTTCTGGCTTGATCGAAATAATAAAATTAGGATCATAAGAAATACCCCAACTTTGCAACAACGCCGGATTATCAACCAAATTGCTATTTCCAATAAAAGTAGCAACAAAGGGATTTTGGGGACGGAAATAAATGGACGCTGGCGTGCCCATTTGTTGGATGCGGCCTTTGTTCATTACAGCCAATTGATCCGACAAAGCCAATGCTTCTTCTTGGTCGTGGGTCACGTAAAGACTGGTTGTCCCCACTGATTTTTGCAGTTGCTGAATTTCGTATCGTGCTTGTTCTCGCAAGGAAGCATCCAAATTAGAAAGGGGTTCGTCAAACAGCAAGACCTTTGGTTCCATGACCATCGCACGTGCAAGCGCCACCCGTTGCTGTTGTCCGCCCGACAATGTGGGAACGGGTTTTTCGGCAAAGGAAGTAAGGCCAACCTTCCGTATGGCTTCATCTGTACGAAATCGCAGGTCTGCACGGGAAATTTTTTTTAGTCGCAAGCCAAATGCCACATTTTCGCGCACATTCATGCTTGGGAAAAGGGCATAGCTTTGAAAGACCATTGCCGTCGGACGCTTTTGGGCTGGCAGATTCGTAACCTCTTTTCCATCTAAAAACACATGTCCGGCGGTAGGTTGCTCAAATCCACCAATGATGCGTAGTAGGGTTGTTTTCCCACATCCACTTGGCCCTAATAAGGAAAAAAACTGGCCTTGAGAAACACTAAACGAACAATCACTTACTGCTAAATGATCGCCGAACCGTTTTTCAATCGCTTCTACAACAACAAACGACATATCGGGTGTGAGCGTATGGGTGATTTTCTGAAGATAGGGAAAATACGGAGTGCACAAAACCAAAAAGATGAAGTTTTATGTTCGGTTGACCCCGAATTGACTTGGAATTGCAGTTAAAAAATTTATCCAATATTTTCTGTGCAAGTCTGGCCATCAATCACAATGTTTTACCATCATTATCATGGGTATTTGATTAATCCATAGCGCACGTTAAAGCAATAAAAACCTATCACATCATACAGGAAATAAATATCGAGACAAGATTTAGAGCCTCGTCAGCGATAAAGGTACTTAAATTTTGATTCTTCGTTTCCTTGTTTAAAAAGACAATTTTTTCAGGTGTTGTGCACTTTCTTGAATACTCGCAAAGGGGTCTTGCGGATTATCATGCTCAACAAAAAAATGTTTAATACCCGCTATTTTAGCATGTTGGAAAATATGGCCAAAGTTGATTTTCCCTTTTCCAACCGCCACCATTTGCCCTTTATCGTCCATATCCTTAACATGGCAAGCGGGGAATCTTCCAGCGTATTTTTTAAAGTAAGATATAGGGTCTTTACCCGCCTTGGTAATCCAAAACAAATCTAATTCAAAGCCTACCAAAGACGGATCCGTATTGTTTAATAACAAGTCATAAGGAATAAAATTATCTACCGATTTAAATTCAAAATCATGGTTGTGATACGCAAATTTTAATCCGGCATTTTTACATTTTTCGGCTACAGCATTTATGCGATCCGTCCATCTTTTCCAATCACTTAGTTTTAAATTTTCAGAAGGAAGCCAGGGCAATATAAGGTATTTATGGCCAATAATTTGTGCGGCTTCAATTTCTTTGGCTATGTCTCCTTTTTCTACGGCTGTGTGTGGGATATGGACTGCTGGAGCCGTTAATTTATATTTTTTTAACAGCGTCTTTATTTCTTGTGGCGTTTTATCAAAATAGCCAGCAAATTCGACCTCCTTGTACCCGAATCGGGCAACGGTAGCAAGCGTATTTTCCACGTCCTTCGCCATCTCGGAACGGACGGTATAAAGTTGTACGCCAAACCGTTTTATCTTCGCCGCTTCGGTTTCAGTAACAAATTCTGTAGCGAGACCCGGCATACTGGCAATGAGGAAGGTGTTTTTGAGGAAAGATCTGCGATCCATAAGATATTTTTTTGTTTTAGAGTTCGTTACGTTTCATTTTCTCAACCACATAATTACAGGCACGGGCTGTTAAGGCCATGTAGGTGATGGAGGGATTTTGACATGCAGAGGAAGCCATAGCCGCTCCATCTGTTACAAAAAGGTTTGGGACTTCATGTGCCTGATTCCATTTGTTTAGCACCGAGGTTTTGGGGTCTTTGCCCATTCTTGCGGTGCCCATCTCATGAATACCATGACCCGGAATGGAACCATTATCGTAAGTATAGACTTCCTTGCCGCCTGCTGCCTCAATCATTTCGGCAGCCGAAACAAGTATATCTTTCCGCATGTTTAGCTCATTCTGGCTCCAATCTGCTTCGATATGCAACATAGGAATGCCCCACTGATCCACTTTATCGGGATCCAACCAAACGCGATTCTCAAAGATTGGCAATGTCTCACCAAATCCCATTAGGCTAAATCCCCAATCACCGGGTTCACGGAGTTCTGCCTTGAGTGTGGCTCCAAAGCCTTCTAATTGGTTCCCACGTTGCCACGACGAGCGACCTGCCCCACCTTGATAGCCATAGCCTCGCACGTAGTCCGAACGTTTTTCTTGGCCTAAATTTTGAAATCTGGGAATATATATCCCATTCGGACGCTTTCCGGCATAATAGCGGTCATTAAATTCAGGGAATTTCCCTCCTGCGCCCAACTGGAAGTGGTGATCCATCAAATAGTGCCCTAAAACACCGGAGCCATTCGCAATACCATTTGGAAATGTTCTGGACTTGGAGTTGAGCATAATCGCCGTCGAACCAATAGTAGAAGCACACAAGAAGACTACTTTTGCGCGGTATATCTGGGTTTCCTTAGAAAGAGAATCAATTACCTGTACACCGGAGGCACGCCCCGTTTTCTCGTCGAACAATACGCTATGAACAATGCTGTTGGCACGAATGGCCAAGCGACCCGTCTTAAAAGCGGCCGGCAAGGTGGCGCTTAAACTGGAGAAATAAGACCCCGTAGAACAACCTCGTTCGCATGGGCCGCAATAATGGCAAGGCGACCGTTCCCCTTTGGGCTCCGTTAGGTTGGCGCAGCGTCCGATGGTCATCACACGGCCAGTGAAATTCTTTTCTATTCCCGCTTTTACATGCTTTTCTACCACATTCATTTCCATTGGCTTTTGAAAGATACCATCAGGAACTTGCGACAGCCCCAAAGCCTCGCCGCTAATCCCTACAAAACGCTCCACATAATCATACCAAGGTGCAATATCTTGATAGCGAATTGGCCAATCCACACCAAATCCATCTTTTTCGTTGGCTTCAAAATCTTGCTCTCCCCATCGGTAGCACTGGCGACCCCACATCAAAGAGCGCCCGCCGAGATGATAGCCCCGAATCCACCAAAAGGGTTTGTCGGGATTTTGGATGTATGGGTGGTCTTTGTCGTTGGCGAACATGTGTTCGGTTCCTTCATAAAAGGCATAACACGTACTTTGTACCTCGTATTCATCTTCAAAGCGCTTTCGTTCCCCTCTTCCACGAAATGGGAAATCCCACGGGGTTTTGTGCTCTGTTATATAATCTCGCTTATGCTCTATATAGTTACCACGTTCTAATAGCAGTACATTCAGGCCCTTTTCGGTCAATTCTTTTGCAGCCCAGCCGCCTGTGATACCAGAGCCAACCACAATCGCGTCATATTCGGTTTGTGTGGAAACGTAAATATTGGGTTTTTGAAGCATAAGAATAGAGATTAGGCCCAAGCGCGGCCAATTTGGGAGAGCGGCGCATCGGCCACGTAGGTTCCATGAGAAGCAGAATATTGTAATTCTTGTGTAGCACCAATTTCCGAGGTGTAATAACCCTCCAAGGTGAGCGATTTTAATTCGTGGAAAAAGCGTCCTTCTTCTGAATTACCAGTCGTAGCCGATTGTGCATAGAAACGCAACAACTCGTCTTGCTCATTTTCCTGCAAAGCCTCGAATGGTTTCCGATATTTGGCTTGCGCCCGACGATCAAGCCCCTCCAATCCGGCCAAAAAACGATTTCTCTCATCTTCCTTCATCCACTGCGCCAAAAGTCGGTCTATGTACTCATTTACACGCGCCTCTTTGGCGCCTGGTGTATCCGTTGCAGGGATCAAACGCTCGGTAGCCGCAATCAGACGTTCATTTTGTGCCGGACTCAGGGCTTGAGGAACAAAGGGCACGTTTTCAGAGGGTTTGACGGGTACTGATCCCGTATGGTGATGGTCGTGAGGATTAGAGTCAAATCCGGTTAAAATGCCCAATCCGGGTACTCCAAGTAAACCTCCAATCAGTAGTGAGGTGTTTTTGAGGGCTTTTCTACGTTGCATATAAATTGGTTAAACAAGGAAAACGCTTTCAAAACAAGATACGATTTAGCCTTTCGGGATGCAATCCAGAATCTTACAGTCGGAAGATTTATGGCAGGGTGAGTCCGCGCAAACTACACTTACATCTCCTTATACACTAGAAAAATATCATCCATGAGAACTTTTTTGTGGGGATGTTCGTACTTTATTTGATAAAGCAAAAACAAACAACCCATCTATCAAAACACCCTAAAAAATCAATATGAATACTTCTAATCCTGCATTTTCAGAATCCGCCCTTAAACAAATTGCGGATGTTCAAGGTGAACGCATGACCCAAAAGGGAAGTGTCAACAAGTCTTTCATCATGCTGGCATTGGTTGCGTTAGGCGCCGCATGGACATGGCTTCAAGTTGGCGCAAATCCGAACGCGGCCTTCATGATGGGCGGTATTGGCATGTTTGGAGGGCTTATTCTCTCGTTTGTGATCGTGTTCAAAAAAACATGGGTTCCCGTCCTTGCACCAATCTATGCCCTTTTGGAAGGTTTGTTCATTGGCGTTTTGTCGGCACACTACGAATCGCGTTATCCGGGCCTTGTTCTTCAGGCGGTAGGACTTACCTTCGTAACTTTTTTTGTGATGCTAATCGCCTACCGCTTGAAATGGATTCGTGTAACCGAGACGTTCCGCAGTGTATTGGTGGCGGCAACCTTAGCCCTATTCACCTTTTATCTCGTTGCATTAGTAGCACGCTTTGCTTTTGATTTCCCTATGCCACTCATTCACGACAAAGGTATTTTGGGCATTGGTTTCAGTGTATTTGCTACTGGTTTGGCAGCCTTTAACCTCATCTTAGACTTCGACTTTGTAGAAAAAGGCTCAGAGCATGGGCTTCCCAAGTATATGGAATGGTATGCCGCCTTTGGGCTAACAGTTACGTTGGTCTGGCTCTATATTGAATTACTTCGACTATTGAGTAAATTCCGCAAATAAAATTTATCAAGGTCAAAAAATGATGCTATGGCCCTCGATTTTCGGGGGCTATTTTTATTTGTTTTTAGGCCCTATTATTGAGATTGCCTCTATCCTATATTGAGGCCGCCTCTATCTTATAGTGTGCTGTGTTGTTCAATAATGTCAGGGCAACGCTTATACCAATTAGGAATTAAATGACTGTTTTCTCTGAACGCTTTCACCCCCTTTGGGTGTTGAAAGGTTGAAAACGAGTAACCTATAAACAGTAATTTTCCCTAATTGGTATTAGATGCCACCACTACGGGGCTTTGTTGTGTGTTGGAAAGCGATTTCTACGAAGATGCCGCCCTGCTGGGGCTGGGTTTTTCACTAAAAGGCAGAATAAACCCTTGTAAAACCAAAATTTACATCATCCCGTGATTTCCTTCATCATTCTTGTTCGGCAGGGCGGCCCTTAGAAAAATCCGCCGGAGTAAGGCAATTCGCCCTTATTCATCGGGCATCCGCAGCATAGGCGAATAGATTTTTCTTCAGGCCGGGACGGGCTTCGGCTTAGCACGGCCGAATTGCTTCTTTTGGCCGTACAAAAGAAGGCCGCTGGCAGGCTTCGATTTGATTAATCCAAAACACATGTTAAATGGATAGAAGTTAAAGACTGGCTCAATAAAAACTTAAAAAAGCCCTCGAATTTACCGAGGGCTTAAGAATTATTTGGCGCGAAGTCTTTATTTTTTTGGGTCTGGCAAGACTACACGAATATGCAACTCATCCAACTGGTGGCCATCCACTTTATCAGGAGATTGTACCATAAGTTCTTGCGCTGAAGCCGTTTTCGGAAACGCAATTACATCCCGAAGCGACGGAGACGCGGTGAGGAGCATTACCATCCGGTCTAAGCCAAGTGCCACGCCACCGTGTGGCGGTGCGCCAAAGCGGAAGGCATCCAACAGAAATCCGAAGCGGGCTTGTGCTTCTTCGGCATCAATACCCAAGAGTTCAAACATTTGTTGTTGTATTTCTCGGTTATGGATACGGATAGAACCGCCGCCAATTTCGAAACCATTTAAAACGATGTCATATGCACGGGCACGTACCTTTCCGGGATCGGTTTTCATCAATGGAATGTCATCGGTATTGGGCGATGTAAAGGGGTGGTGCATGGCATACCAACGGTCTTCATTGCTGTTCGGATCGCGCTCCACCAAGGGGAAATCCGTCACCCAGAGAAATTCCCATGTTTCGTCTGCCGGAATCAGGCTTAATTCATTGGCAAGCGCCAAACGGAGGCCACCCATTTGTTCAAAAACCTTGGGCTGTGGGCCGGCAAGGATAAAGACCAAGTCCCCTTTTTTTGCGCCAATGGCTTCAAGCCCTTTTTTTACATATTCAGACGGAAGTACCTCTGCCTTGATCGAAGAATAAATGGTATCGTCTTGTTGCCACTTAAAGTAAATCAAACCCGCAGCGCCTAATTTTTTCCGCGCCACGTCTTTGTCCATTTTATCCAACCAAGCGCGTCCGCGTTCGCTTTCTCCGGGAACCAAAATCCCAACAATCGCGCCTTGGCTTTCCAAAACTTGGTTGAAGATGCGGAACGGGGAGCCAGTAAAAGCGGCGCTTAGGTCGTGTAAGGGCAAATCAAAACGTAAATCAGGCTTGTCAATGCCATACGTACGGATTGCAGCGTCGTAGGTCATGCGACGGAAAGGCGTTTTTAGTTCGACCCCTTTTAATTCCCTCCAGACTTTCACCATCAAGCCTTCGATCATGCGCTGCACGGATTCTTCGGTGGCAAAGGTCATCTCAACGTCAATCTGGGTAAATTCGGGCTGGCGGTCTGCACGTAAATCCTCGTCGCGGAAGCATTTGGTGATTTGGAAGTAGCGGTCCATCCCCGCCACCATCAGGATTTGTTTGTACGTTTGTGGGGATTGTGGCAGGGCGAAGAATTGGCCCGGATGTACACGGCTCGGAACCAAATAATCGCGTGCACCTTCTGGGGTGGACTTCATCAGCACGGGCGTTTCCACCTCTATAAAGTCGTTTTCTGAGAAATGGCGGCGTGTGATTTGGTATAGATTATGGCGGAGGATCATGTTTTGCTGCAAACCGATCCGGCGCATATCCAAATAGCGATAGCGCAAACGCAATTCTTCGTTAACTTTCCCCGATTTCTCCTCGTGTGCCGAGAGGGAAAACGGCACGGGATCCGAGGAGTTCAGAATGACCAAATCATCTACCCGTACCTCGATTTGCCCTGTAGCAAGTTTAGGGTTCACATTTTCGGAATCGCGTTCTTTTACCGTGCCTTGCACCGAGATCACAAATTCGCTCCGGAGGATTTCGGCAGCGGCATGTGCTCTATGATTATCTTGCGGGGAAAAGACCACCTGGGTGAGGCCAAAACGGTCTCTAAGATCAATAAAAATAACGCCACCTAAGTCCCTTCGGGTGTCCACCCAGCCTTTAAGGGTGACGGTTTGCCCGACTTCGGCGCGTGTGAGGTTGCCACAGGTATGGGTACGTTCTCCGTGTGTGTCTCTTCCGATGTGTGTCATGTTTATCTGTGATGTAAGATGGTTTTTGATCACCAAGTTATCTAAATATTTTTATGCAAGCGCTTTTGGCAGCAAGAGCCATAAAAAAAGGCCCGCTTCGGCCCCGTATTTTTTGGGTATAAGAAATAAAAATATAGGATGAACCCAACGTTTAAGCAGTCAAGATTGTAAAAAGAATCTGCCTGTTCCTCTCAAGTAGCCAAAGGTAGCGCCATTAGCCAGATGAGTTTTATGATTTCTGTAACACATATGCCAGAAAAAAGACGTATGTTCTAAAAAACACCTAACATGAAGCATGTTGTCATTATTGGTAACGGTATTTCTGGCATCACCACAGCCCGATACATCCGGAAGAACAATCCCGATATTCAAATTTCTGTTATCGGGAATGAAACGGACTATTTCTATTCGCGGACGGCGCTCATGTATATCTACATGGGGCACTTACGATTCGAGGATACGAAGCCTTATGAAGACCATTTTTGGAAAAAAAACCGTATAACCTGCATTCGTGGAGAGGTGGTACGCCTAAGTACGGAAAAAAAAACACTTTACCTCTCGGATGGCCAAGAAATAACCTATCACCAATTGGTTCTTGCTTTAGGTTCAAAACCGCTCATGCCCGGATGGGCGGGCGAGTACTTGAACGGCATTCAAGGGCTTTATGGCATGATGGACTTGGCGCTTCTGGAGGAAAACACACGGCATATCCAACGTGCCGCAGTGGTGGGCGGCGGGTTAATCGGGGTTGAATTGGCCGAGATGCTGCACGCCAGAGGCATTCATGTCACATTCTTGGTGCGCGAAAACCGATATATGGAACGCATACTTCCTCCAGAAGAATCTGAATTGGTTCACCAAGAAATCCAGCGAAATGGCATTGATTTACAGTTAGAAACGGAAGTAAAGGCGTTTCTACCCAGCAAAGAAGGCCGAGTAGCCGCATTAGAAACCACGTCCGGAGTTAAAATCCCAACGGAATTTGTGGGCATAACGATTGGTGTAACACCGAATATTGCTTGGTTGGCCGAGAGTAGTATCGAAACAAAAAGAGGGATTTTGGTGGATAGGGAATTTAAGACTAATCTTCCAGATATTTTTGCGGTAGGGGATTGTGCTGAATTTCGCATACCGTTTGAGGGCCACCGCTCGGTAGAACAACTCTGGTACACCGGAAAAATGCACGGCGAGGTTCTCGGAACGATTCTGGGGGGCGGTAAGGCTTCTTATCAAAAGGGTGTTTTTTTTAATTCTGCCAAGTTTTTCGATATGGAATACCAAGTCTATGGGGACGTTGCGCCCATCTTAGCCGAGAATACAAATGAAGTTTTTTGGCGACACCCCATGCTACATAAGTCCATCCGTCTCCGATACAAAACAACAACTGGAGCCGTAATGGGTTTTTGCACCATGGGAATCCGTTTCCGACAAAAGGTTTGCCAACAATGGATACAAAAAAATACACCTATCGAAAGCGTTTTGGAAAATTTGCAGGATGCCTTTTTTGATCCGGAGTTTTTTGATACCTTTGGTGATGAAGTTCGTGCAAAATATGCCGCTGAAATAGGGCAAAATCTTATCCCAATTCGGAAAAAGAATTTCTGGGCCTTTTTAAGGTCATAATGCGTATGGTTTTTACACGATATTTATTTTTTTCACCCATATTTATAGCATAAGCCATGTTACAAAATACGATAAAAGATAAAATTATGGCATTGGAAAAAGCCACTGAAAACCTATGGCATGTCGCAAATATGTATCCGGAAAATGCCCTTACGTACAAGCCAAATCCTGACGTTTGGTCGCCATTAGAAGTGCTTTATCACTTGTTTTTGTCGGAAAAAATGTCTCGGATTTATGCCCAACGCTTCTTGTCTAAAGGCCAAAATACGCCTCGAGCAGGGATAAAATCACAAATTGGGATGTTAAAGCTGCGTATTGGAAATGCACTTCCCCTTAAAATAAAAGCACCGGAGCCAGTTGCAAAAATGCCCCAAGAATTACATGCAAAAACAGTCCAAGAAGCGTGGAAAACACAGCGTGAAGAACTGAAAATATGGCTTGCGGGTTTGAGTGATGAGGTTTTACTTTCAACGTGCTTCCGTCACCCTATCGCTGGTGATATTTCACTCGTTCAAATGCTCGATTTTTTTATGATTCACCTCAAACGGCATGAAAAACAATTTTTAGCCCGTTTAAAATAATGTCCATTGGTTGTGGATTTGCATTATGTGCGAATCTGGCCTATGGACAAACATCCTTCGCCGCCATAAAATCACCCAACTTTTTTGCGATCAGGTAGGGTCGTTACCTTTACCATCTCAAACGTCGAAACGAGGCATTGGTGTTCAGAGACATCGCCTCATGTGCAGAAAAAACGTTCGGGCGTTGCAAAATTCCCATACAAACGATGGGTAAAAATTGGAGTACATTGTATTCAAAAAATCCTATGGAACATCACCCTTCAAAAAGCCCTCACCGTCTTCACGACCCCAGTAAAGTTGATGGTATCACGCAAAATCCGCTTTCGGCATGGTTTCTTGGTCCCAAAGCGGAGCACGCCGATGTTTGGGCGCAACTGCTGATGAATATCTTTAGCGACTATATCCATTGGCGACGAAATTATTTCCCTGAAGACCCTATCATAGTTGACCGTACCAAGCGCCGACAACACGAGTACTGGTTTGATCAGTTAGACACCGAATTGGAAACGGTTCTTAACCAACTTAAGGCGCATTTTCCGTTTTATTCGCCTCGTTACATCGCCCATATGCTCAGCGAACAAACCTTGCCCTCGGTGGTTGGCTACTTTGCTGGAATGCTCTATAACCCCAACAATGTGACGGATGAATCGGCTTCGGTGACGGTTCCGCTTGAGTTGGAAGTGGGGAAAATGGTTGCGGCGATGCTGGGATACAACCCCGATACCGCATGGGCGCATATTTGCTCTGGCGGAACGGTTGCCAATATCGAAGCGCTATGGATCGCTCGAACGGTGCAGTTTCTTCCTTTTATGGTACAAGAATATTGCCAAAAACACCATATAGACTTCCCCATCCGCACACCGAATTGCGCACGAAACGTCAGTGTTTCTATTTTGGAAGTTCCGGCTCAGACGTTGATTGCCCTCAAGCCCAATCAGGCGGCTCGGATGCTGCGCAACTTGGCCAATTACTTGATTTATGAGAAGCGCCAAGTACCGGAGTTGGTTTTAAAAGAACTTAACGAGCATGTAGAAAATAGCTTGTTCAATGTCAGTAAGCGCGGTTTATACACCATTCTGGAACGTCTGGGCTTAAAACCCCGTATTTATGTCTCGGAATCGGCGCATTATAGCATCAAAAAAGCGGCAAATGTTTTGGGCTATGGCGAAGACGCGATTGTTCCGGTTCCGGTTGATGCCCAATTCCGTATGGATGCCCTTGCTCTACGTGAATTGCTTTTGCACCAAAAACCTAATGATTACACGGCTTTTGTGATTGCCGTCGCCGGAACAACCGAAGAAGGGGCGGTAGATCCGGTTCATCGGGTTAAATTTCTCCGAGACGAATTGGCCCAAACCCATAATCGCTCATTCTGGTTGCATGTGGATGCGGCTTGGGGCGGGTACTTCAGAAGCCTTTTTTGCCATCCAGAATTGACCAAAAAGGAAAAAGGTGGTATGGCGGACGTCCTGCAATCGTATATAGAAAAATTGGATGTTGCCGAAACCTTTACGATCTCGCATAAAAACAAAGCCCTCAGCCAGCCAATACGCATCGCTTGGGATAATCCAGAACTATACGGTGCATTTCTTGCCTTTCCGGATGCCGATTCCATCACCATTGATCCACATAAAATGGGTTATATTCCTTATCCGGCTGGTATTATTGCCATCAAACATGGAATTGTTACGGAGCTTATCACCCAAAAAGCGCAGTACATTTCCGAGGAAGAAGGCGGGCTGAACCACATAGACCATACACCGGAAATCCATGCCGTTGGGCCATATATTCTGGAAGGCTCCAAGCCCGGCGCTGCTGCTGCTGCTTGTTATTTGGCGCACAAAACCATACCATTGGAAACCCACGGGCACGGCAAAATCATCCGAACCAGTATCCTAAATACCCGCCGCTTTGCACATTACCTAAACCACCATAAAAAAATATTCCGATACTTAGATGTAGAGATTTTTGGCAAAGAAAACACCAGTAAATTCCCCTTCACCTTTGTCCCTGTTTACGACCCGCCAGATACCAATATCGTGTGCTTTGTGGCCGTCCCGATGGCTTGGCACGACGATACGCTTGTACGTATAGATTGCTCCTTGCAGGAATTGAACCAATTAAACCAGTTGATTTATGACCGTTTTACGATTCGGAACAAACAAGACACCCGTAAGCGCTTGTATTCGCAAGACTTCTTTGTTTCCCGTACCCGTTTTATGGTCGCGCAATACTCTACCAAATCGGTTTCGGAGTTGCTGAAAACGCTCAAGGTTAGCAAGGCCGACTACAAAAGGGAGGGGCTTTTTGTGCTGCGCTCAACGGTTATGAATCCTTGGCATCATCAAGCACAAATGGCTGGGAAAGACTATTTGTTCGACTTCCTGATGTCCCTGCACGAAGAAACAAGGGAAATTCGGGAATCCCTTCAACTCAGAGGCATTTAACCCGAAACTTTTGTAAAAGGAAACGTAAACGGTGTTAACCTAAACTTTTAAACGATGAAAAACAAAGTCAACAGGCCACATATCCTCTTTATTTTGGGTGTGGTCGCTGTTTTATTAGGCGCAATAGACCCGTTAGAAGGCTCGATTGTTGTCTTGTTGGGGGGCATTTTCTTGGCCCTTTCCACCCATTTCATGCAAGACCCTTACCGCAAAACCCTTCTTTTGGCCGCTGTTTTGATGGTCATTGGCGTTGCTGTCATGTGGGGATTTACGGCATTAGGAGGTATTGGCGGTACCAGCCCATATCCGTTGTGGTGGGGCATTCTTATATTGCCTTATCCTATTGGTTGGGTTATCTGCCTTTATGCTTTAATCCGTCGCTGGATGGGCCGGAGAAGCCTTAAAGTGGTTACTTGACCTTATATTTTTTCGAGTTTGTACGGATATATCTTTCCAGAATTCCACTGCGGGACGTAGAGGTTTTCGTCGTCATCCACACAAACATCGTGGGGATATAAAAACAAGGGGAATGCCTGGCACATTTCTGCTAATTGCCCATTGTGGTATTGGGGCGCAAATCCACCAAGATTCGCCACTACTCGGTTTTCGGCGTCTAAAACAGTGATAAAACCAGACCCACCATTAAAACCAAATTTTTCGGAGACCAGAACCGCTGCATAAAGGTTGGCGCCATGAATGACCGGACGACAAACCCAAGCACCGGGCAAATGTATCTCACTTTGATACGCTCCAGAAAGGCTAAAACGCTTGAAGCGGTGCTCTGGTCGCGAGGTTACCCATAAAAACGGGTCTTGCGGATTACGGGTATCTACACAAACCCCATGAGCATTGTTCAAGTGTGCTACTCCGGTCCCCTTTCCGCCAAAGTGACGGATGTATTTTCCGTTATGGTTATATTGGATCACCCAATCTTGCCCGTACCCATCTGCCACATAAAAATCCCCATTGGGTGCTACGGCCACTTCGGTAGGGATGTATTGCTCCGGTGTATCATAAACGCCAGCCTCTGTTGGGACGCCAAGAACCATTACCTCTTTACCTGATAAGGTGGTTTTGATGACTTGGTGGCGGTTGTTGTCGCAAATAAACAGGAAATCCTCCCCATTTTCGGATGAAAGCGTTAGCCCATGTGCGCCCGGATATTCCGTCCCCCATGAGGTGATAAAACGCCCGCTTTTGTCATATACAACCACATTATTGTGGGTATCATTTGTCAACAAGATGATCCGGCCTTGGCTGTCTTGTACCATCTCATGGCAGTCGCCTACGGGCGTAATATCGGGGTCTAATTGCCCCCAACCGAGGTTTACGATGTACCGAAACGCACCTTGACCAACCACAAGGCGGCCTTTTACATCGGTTTCTACTTCTTGTTCATCACGAATCCAGCCTTTTTTTAAAGCGGCTTCGGTCATAAGATAGGTTGTTGTCTTCATGAATTTGCTTGGTAATGACGTTGAATGGGTATGTTGTCTAATACCAATTAGGAATTAAATGACTGTTTTCTCTGAACGCTTTCACACCTTTTGGGTGTTGAAAGGTTGAAAACCAGTAACCTATAACCGTAATTTTCCCTAATTGGTATAATAGGTTTAGAATGATCAACTTATAAACAGCAGTTTTCCCTAACGGGTCTAAGATAAGAAAAGCATGATAGCACATCGGCTGGCCAGATACAAGTACATACCCGCAATCATTTCATGTTGTACGTGCGTTATTGGTATTATTTTGAATACCAAGATTGACGTCAATCCAAAACTTGTATAGACCTATGAAAAACCAACCGTATCGCATTGTTTTTGTTTGTCTTGGGAACATCTGCCGCAGCCCACTTGCCGAGGGTGTATTCCGGCACTTGGTGAAAGAGGCAGGATTGGAGGAACGCTTCGAGATTGCCTCGGCTGGGACGGGAGGATGGCATGTGGGAGAACCGCCCGACCGTCGGATGACCCGAACGGCGGCCAAAAATGGTGTGGACCTCTCGAAACAACGCGCTCAACAGTTCAAAGCCCACTTTTTAGACCGCTACGACCTGATCTTGGGCATGGATCGCTCGAATGTGGATAATATGCTGATGATTGCTGGTGCTGGCGACGAATTGGACGCCGATGCTCAAAAAGTGCGCCTCTTCCGTGACTTTGACCCCAGCCCCGGCAATGGCGAGGTTCCAGACCCCTATTACGGCGATCAGCAAGGCTTTGATGAGGTGTATGCGATGGTGAATCGAACCTGTAAAAACCTTCTGGAACAGCTAAGGGATTAATGACTTAGATTTGTTGCATTTAACTGTAAATATCCAATAATAAAAGACGCAATCAGGTCGTTTAGAAAACGTGATGTCACCACTTTTAACCTGATTACGGACTTGGAAGGGAAATCCAAGAACTTGTAATCTGTCCTTTTTAACCACATAAACACAAATAAAAATGGCAGATTTTGAACAGAGGGGTGTACAAGTAATGGGTAGGAAGAAGCGGTCTAAAAAGATGTCCACTCGGATTGATTTTACGCCGATGGTGGGCCTTGCCTTCCTCTTAATCACCTTCTTTATGTTGACAACCACGTTTGCAAAGCCGCAGGCGATAGAAATCAACATGCCGGAAAAACAAAAGCCCGGAGATCGAGGAGGGATCATGAGGAGTTCTTTGGTCATTACACTGCTCCTTGGAAAAGACAACAAGGTGGTCTATTATGAGGGTCTTCCGGAAGAAGGCGTTAATACAAAAATAGGAGTGGCTGGTTTTGGCGCAGATGGTATTCGGAAAGCCCTGATCAAGAAAAAGCAGGAAGTTGATACACGAGAAGACGGAAAACACAAAACATTTGTACTGATTAAGCCGTCAGAAGAAAGCAATTACCGGAATTTGGTGGATAGCATAGACGAAATGGCCATTGTTGGGATTAAACGTTACGCCGTTGTTGATATACAACCCGTAGAAAAAGACTTGCTCAAGAAAGCAGGCTATTATTGAGATTGCCTCTATCTTATAGCATAATTGTGTTGTTCTCGCTTGGCAGCGCGGCCCTTAGTAAAATCCGCCGGGCTTCGAATTGGCTCTGCCGCCTTGCTTCTTTTGGCCGTATAAAAGAAGCAAGGCGGCAGGCTTGTCTGCGACCGAGAGGCAGGCTTGATTTGCTTAAGCCAAAACACATGTAAAATAGTTACAAGTTAAAGGCTGATTCAATACCGTGCGTTTTGGGTTAAGCAGATGCGAAAGCCACTTTTTAACGGACGGACAGCCTCATCGAGACGGGATCTTAGAGGTAATCCGTTTCAGAGCGAACGGCAAGGCACCATCGGTGCGGTGTATGCTTCACTTCAAGGGCGCAGATGCACGGTCATGCGTCTCAACATAAAACCACTTACCCAAAAACGCCAAAGTGCACTTCTCGGATAGTCCTTTGATTGGATCCACAGTCCTTAACACCTAAGAGGAAACGATTTTTAACCTTAACCATTCTCCTCATATCTTAAAAATAAAACGGCAAATAGAATAAAAACTTACCCATCCTCTTGTAAAATAAGAACTTACTACAAATAGCGCTAACATGAGTTCGAAAAAATACTTATTTGGTAAAAAAAACAACATGTAGATATTGACATGGGTTTGGAAAAGCTGTAAATTCAATTCAATTCAATTCAATTTAATTCAATTCCTGAAAAGGAATGATTTAAAATCATAATTAGGAGTTTGTTATGAATGTTATGAAAAGGCTGTATGCATGGTTGTTTTGTGTTGTTGTATTTGCTGTTTTGACTGCGAGTTTTTCAGGGTGTGACTTGGATAAGTCTAATGAAGTAAGTTCTAAAAATACAACATTTCCACTTGTTAAATGAGGGAAGACTGTTTTTTAAGGAAAAGCGTGATATAACACATCTCCTTTACTATTTAAATAACAAAGATATTAAATCAGTAAGGCCACTTCGAGATATTCCTTACGTGTTAGTTGATGATAATTTTATTTCATTAACAAAGGCAATTGACACTATGCGCAAAAAAAATTTGCATCATTTTTTACAACCTTATCCTATGAGCAATTTTAACTCATCTATTTTAAATCAAAATGGTGAGATCCAAGTGGGTGATTCTATTTATGTTGTAAAAGGTGATTTTGTAGAAGTTTATCCAGCTGCTAATTTTGGTAAGTTGAATAAAAATATCGTAATTAATTCTATTCAAAAAACTACTTCTACAAATACTTGCACCTTTGAACAAAAAATAGGTAACTCTACTTACAGGCTTAGAGGCACCGCTTTTATTAATTTTTATGGGTATTTAGCAGAAGCGGGCGTTGCTTCATATTGGGAAAAACGTAGGAAATTTCTTTTACTAACATTCTGGGACAGTACATGGGATTATCTTAATCAGGGACAGGGTTACCGTCTTTTCAGTTTGAGTGCTACGCCCATATTTAGCCCACCTTACGACTTTTTGTACGGTGGAGGCACAACTCAAACCGTACATTCTACTAATTTCATCTTGGATTCTCCTTCATTTTCGAGTTATGTTATTCCGCCTTTGTATACAGGAACGAGAATTTCAGGTCAAATATCTGCAAAACATGAAGTTAGACCTACTTCTGGCCATGTAGTAAGTTGTGATTCATTTGTAGCTGAGTGGTGGTACTAGTTTAGACCTGCCTTAGCCTAATCTATTTGTATTTGTCCGGCCTCTACATTTCTATAATGACGTTTTTTGGTAAGTGGTCGGGCAAATATGTTTATTTCTTGAAGATTTATAGAGGTGCTGTTTTTGTTTGTAAATGGGTAGTATATACATAAACCAAGATTGTTTCAGTAGGGCTATTTCAGAAGAATAATCAATTTCATAAACATGGCTAAAAGGATTTCTCTACTTTTTATTCTTTTTCAAACGAGTTTACAAGCCCAGAATGTTGTTGCCATACATGGTTTTGTGCAAGATGCGCAGACCTCTGAAAGACTGATTGGTGCAGTAATTTGGCAACCTAAGCTCAAAAAGGGTACGTCCACGAACAAACAAGGCTACTTTTCATTGACTTTGCCTTCTGACACCACATCCTTATGGGTGTCATTTGTTGGTTACGCGCCTCAGAAATTACCTCCGAGCCGCTTCAAAGGTGCCCCAATAGTGGTCAACCTTGTTCCCATCTCCCAAAATGTGGTAGTAGAAGTACAAGCAAGACGGCGCGAGGACGAGTTTACGCAAATGAGTGTGATAAATTTGCCCGTTTCACAAGTCCAACGTACACCTACCATATTGGGCGAACAAGATGTGTTTAAGATACTCCAATTGATGCCCGGTGTAAAAGGTGGAATGGAAGGGAGCAGTAACTTTTATGTGAGAGGGGGTGGTGCAGATCAAAATCTAATTCTTTTGGATGGAACACCCATTTATAATCCACTTCACTTATTTGGCTTTTTCTCTGTAATTAACGCGGGTAGCATCAAAGATGTAGAAGTCTATAAAGGAGCATTTCCGGCACGTTATGGTGGCCGCCTTTCCTCGGTTATAGATATTACAACCAAAGATGGGCGAAAAAACAAACTCCATGCAGAGGCTAACTTAGGAATGATAAGTAATACGCTTGCAATAGAAGGGCCATTGTATGGTAAAAAAGGCTCTTTTTCAGTAAGTGGAAGGCTGTCTAATCTTAGTCTTTGGCTCAATTTACTACAGAATAAAGACCCCAATTCACCACGTCTAAAAAGCGGTTTTAATGACTTTAATGCAAAATTATCAGCAGACCTTTCCAAGAAAGACCGTATTTATCTAAGTCGTTATTCGAGTGAAGACAACTTTCAAATTAAATCTTCTACGGATATTTTAACCCAAAGCAACCAACTGAATTGGAAAAATAAATTGAGGAGTATATATTGGATACATATTTTAAATTCAAAACTATTAAGTTCAACACGTCTTTATCAAACCAATTACGATGTTTCAGTGGAATCAAGTAATAATTCATTACAAGAAAAAGTAACGCTATCTTATTCTTCATCAATTCAGGAAAAGGGGTTAAAAAGTGATTGGGAATATAAGCCAAGTACAATTCATTATGTGCGATTTGGTTTTTATTACAACCAACATAAATTTAATCCTGGAACGTCATTTTATAAAAAAAATGGTGTTTCAGATACGCTTATTACTTCTCGTAATTTTGATTTTATAAATAATTTATACGCTTTATATTTAGAAAATGAAATCAGGATCACAGAAAAATATGGTATAAATTTAGGCTTGAATACTTCATATTTAAGAACACCAAATGCAGATTTTGTATCCGTAGAACCGCGGCTTGGGGTGCGCTTAAAACTACCATATTTCACATTGAAAAGCGGTTACGTGCATATGCAACAACCTATGCACTTGGCCGTTTCGTCGGGAATAGGTCTCCCAACCGACATGTGGTTCCCTGTGACGAGCAAATTAAAGCCCCAAACCTCGAAACAATTTAGTTTGGGCTTGGCGAAATCGTTACCAAAATTTGCAACGGAACTGAGCATTGAAGGGTATTATAAAACAATGCAAAACATGGTTGAGTACAAGTCTGATGCACTTGTTTTTCTTGAGCTAAGTGATAATATTGAAACGTTATTATTGCAAGGAAAAGGCACTTCTTATGGCCTTGAGGCTTTGGCCCACAAAAAAGAAGGAGCTTGGAGTGGCTGGCTTGGCTATACCTTATCTCACACAAACCGTCTGTTTGAAGGACTGAATGACGGGGCTTCTTTTCCCTTTAGATATGATAGAAGGCACGACGTTTCAATTGTGATCAACTATCAATTTCCACAAAAACACCACTTTGGGATCGTGTGGGTTTATGGAACGGGAAACCCGATCACACTTCCTGAATCTGCCTATGAAACCATAGGTTTTAAGGATAATATGGGCATAAATTACGATATTCAAAAAATAAATGGACACCGCCTCGATGCAAGTCATAGGTTAGATATTAGCTTTAAATTTAATATTAGTCCAAAAGGTAGAGATAGTGGTATTGTAATTGGTGTTTATAATATATATAACCGAAAAAATCCAGTGTTTGCATACGCAACTTTGAATTCGAATCTGAAATTAGAATTTAGGCAAGTTTCTATGATTCCTTTACTTCCTTATCTTAATTTTAATCTAAAAATATAACCATGAAAAAAACATTATATTACTGCCTATCTATTTTGTTACTTTCAGGATGTGATTATGCTTCATACGTAAGCACATTTGAAGCGCCGTATCAACCAAAAGTTGTTATTGGTGGAATATTTGAACCATATAAAGCGTGGAATATTTTGATTAAGAAAAGTATCTCACTTCCAAATAAAACTGCCTCATCACAAAATAAGTCAGAAAATATACCCGACGCAGAAGTTCAATTGTTTGAAAATGATCAATTTATAGACCGATTGGTCTTTGATGTTCAAAAAGAAGTGTTTTATAGTAGCAAAAATTATCTTCCGTTACCGGGTAAAAAGTACAAAATTATTGTATCCGCGATAGGCTTACCTACCGCTACGGCTGAAACATCTGTTCCATTGCAAAGCACCATCGAGGCATTTAACCATGTGTTTGAGAATGATCCATCTTCAAAAAATAAAAAAGGAAGCATCTCATTCTCTATTGATGATGTCGCCAATCAAAGAGATTTTTACCAGATTTCATTTTTTTCATTAGACGACGCTACTTCCCATACGCTCTTTATAAAAGACAACCTTATCATAGCGAATTTAGATACCTTTGACAGACTCTCTAATTACGAAAAAGGTCAATATAGCTGTTATACTTGTTCTTTTTCAGATACATTTTTTAATGGAAATAAACGAGTATTTGATTTTGGCATTGAGTCTCTTCTGTCGAGCGATAAAACAACATCACACCTCCATAAAGTTGTAGTCCGGCAAATGGGGGAAGATTTACACCTTTTTCTTAAGTCTCAAGAAAAACAATCTGTTAGCCAAGGCGATCCATTATCTGGATTAACCGCTGTTCAGAGCAATGTAAAAGGAGGCTTAGGGGTATTTGGTGCGTTCTACTCAACTGAGTACTCGCTTCTAATAGAATAATTTACTGTGGCCTTGTTGCTGAAGACAATAGGTTTGTTGTGCTTGTTTTTATTGCGTTTAGAGTGTGTTATCTTTGGGCGAATAATCCACTTTTTGAATTTTTGAGCCTTAAATTGTATAATCCCGCACAAGTTTCAAGGATCATTTCAACATTTTCTGTTTTCATCCGCCTAAGTTTTTCATGGGGGCATTTCAAAACTTTGCATACCATGATTCAAACATTCTATCCACACCTTGCAACACCTCTTCGCTCATTTCTTGGGCAAAACGCCACACGAATATGTACAGTACCATCGCCTTTCGCTTGCTCAAACTTTGCTCCGCGAAACATCGGAATCGCTAACCGAGATTGCACTTTCGGTGGGTTATAAAACGCAAAGTGCCTTCACGATGGCGTTTAAGCGCCAATTGGGTATGCCGCCGGGCGTGTACCGCAAACAATGCGCAACTTCGAGCGTAACAATACCACCAAACACCGACGAATCTAAACGCTACGAGTTTTGTTAAGAAATACCGATGTTTCTTCTGTAACTTCTCATTAAACCGATACGACCATGAAAAAATGCTTATTCCTTACTTGTTGGATCGGCTTTGTGCCGATTTATGCACAAAGTATGTTGCCCGCGCCACAACTTATCAGTCCCGATAAAGAAAAGGTGATTTCTA
>Ga0209573_1001242_pt1 | contig 41324 bp, 37 predicted proteins | sample TNRBio252014_DNA_FD_185870 | JGI IMG/M metagenome (GOLD analysis project Ga0209573, IMG submission 185870) | Wastewater treatment Type I Accumulibacter community from EBPR Bioreactor in Madison, WI, USA - TNR Reactor_6/25/2014_ DNA (SPAdes)... | ecosystem: Engineered > Bioreactor > EBPR >...
GAGCGGACGGGATTCATCGAACTCGCGATGGCCAACCCCGGCGTCGATGCTTGGTTGCCGGGTGCCGGGACGACGATCGTCGTGCCGACGCTGCACCTGCAGCCGGACGCGCCGCAGAAGGGGATCGTCATCAACCTGCCCGAGCAGCGGCTCTACTATTACGAGAATGGATCGCTCTACAAATCCTATCCGATCGGCATCGGCCGCGACGGACACGCGACACCGACCGGCGGCACGAGCATCGTCCGCAAGCAGGCGAATCCCACCTGGTATCCGGTCCCCACGGCGCGAGCGGAGGACCCGACGCTGCCGGCGGCGATGCCGCCGGGTCCGGACAATCCGCTGGGCACGCGGGCGTTGTACCTCGGCTGGGCCACGTACCTGATTCACGGCACCAACAAGGAATACGGCATCGGCCGGCGCGCCAGCCGGGGCTGCATCCGCATGTACACCGCCGACGTCGAAACGGTGTTCGACCGGGCGGCGGTCGGCACGCCGGTCACCGTCGTCGATCAGCCGGTCAAGGTCGGCTCGCTGAACGGTGAGCTGTACATCGAGGCTTCGCCGACCATGGCGCAGGTCCAGCAGTGGGAGGAGACCGGCCGCTTCGACCGGACCGATCCGGAAGCGGCGCGAGCGCTGGTGGCGCGCAAGGCCGGCGATGCGGCGCCGCGCATCGACTGGGCCGTGGTCGATCGCGCGCTGGCCGAGCGCCGAGGCATCGTCACCCGCATCACCCAGCCGGCGCAGGCGGTCGCGGTGGCGAGCGCGACGCCCGCCCCGACGGCCGCCGCCACGACCGGCGCAGCCGCCTCGGTCCCTCCGGCCGCCGTCATTCCTCGGTCGCCGCAAGGCGTCGCCGGCACGACGAGCGCTGCCGCCGTGATCGGAACACGCCCGCCGGCAAACCCCGCCGCGCCGCCGGCCGGCCTCGTCACGCCGCCGGTCGTCGCCAAAGCCGCCGCCGCCAAGCCAGCCACCGCCGCCGCCGCCGGCGAGCCGACCGGCGACGAGTTGGTGAAATGGCTGCGCGGCCGCCTTTCGGCGACCGATGCCGGGCGATAATCGCACGGCGGTCGGGCTGACGGCGGCGATCGTCGCCGTCACCGCCGAGGTGCCGCGGGTGCTGGTGGTTCGGCGCATCCGCCACGATCTGGCCACCCCGGCCCAGCGGGGCGACGGCCCGGAAGATGTCGGCAGCCCGGACACCCTGCCGTTCGGTCCGTTCGATCCGGAGCGCCATCGCACGCTGGACTCCGGCCTGCGCCGTTGGGTGGCGGAGCAGACCGGCCTCGAGCTGCGCTACGTCGAACAGCTCTACACCTTCGGCGACCGCTGGCGCGACCCGCGCGAATGCAGCGGCGGCCCCCGCGTCCTTTCGGTCGCCTATCTGGCGCTGACGCAGGAGTCGCCGGTCACCGGCTCCGGCGACGCCCGCTGGCGGGACTGGTACGGCTTCCTCCCCTGGGAAGACTGGCGGTTCGGCCGCCCGCCTCTGATCGACGAGCGGATCGGCCCGTCGCTCGAAGTGTGGATCGACGCGGCCGACGATGCGGAGGAGCGTCGCCGGCGCGAGGAGCGGGCGGCGATCTGCTTCGGCCTCGGCGCGGCGCCGTGGGATCCGGTGCGCACGCTGGAGCGCTACGAACTCCTCTACGAGACCGGACTGGTCGCCGAGACGGAGCGTGACCGGATCGAGCGCGGCGAGACCTCGGGGGCGAGCCGCCCGCCGCCGGCCGAAGTCGTCGAACAGCTCGGCTGCCCGATGGCGCTCGACAACCGGCGGATCCTCGCCACCGCGCTGGGGCGGCTGCGTGGTAAGCTCGCCTACCGACCACTGGTATTCGACCTGTTGCCGGGCGAGTTCACGCTGTTCCGGCTGCAGCGGGTGGTCGAAGCCCTGACCGGCCAGCGCCTGCACAAGCAGAATTTCCGCCGTACGCTGGCCGCGAGCGCGCTGCTGGAGCCGACCGGCCGGGTGCTGTCCGAGGGACGCGGCCGGCCGGCGGAACTCTACCGGTTCCGCCGCGCTGTTCTCCGCGCGAAGCCTGCCGCCGGCATGGCGCTGCCGACGCTGCGCCCACCGCCCTGAGCCGAACCCACCGGCGGGGGTCGCGCGAACGCTTCGCGACTTCACGTTTGGTTACGCCCTGTTGCAGTGCGGTGAAACTGCCTTGACACTTTCGGGGCCGAAAGCCGATAGTATTGTCTAATTATGCTCCGAACGAGCATAATGATTCGTTTTACGGCTGGCCAAGGTTTCCGATGAGCATCGTCGCAGACAGCGTTCTCGCCTACACGCCCGAGGTGGCGGCCGCCACGGCGCCGCTCTACGATCGCGTCAGCCGGATCATTCCGGAGTTCGAATGGCCGGTGCACGCGCCCTTCGTCGACGCCATCAACCGGCTGAAACGGCAGCGGAACGCGGTCATTCTGGCGCACAACTACCAGACGCCGGAGATTTTCCACTGCGTGGCCGACATCGTCGGCGACAGCCTGGCCCTGGCGCAGCGCGCCACGGACACCGACGCCGACGTGATCGTGCTGGCCGGCGTCCACTTCATGGCCGAGACGGCGAAGCTGCTCAATCCGGAGAAGATCGTCCTGATCCCCGATGAACTCGCCGGCTGCTCGCTGGCGGAATCGATCACGCCGGAAGACGTGCGCATGTTGCGACAGGCCTACCCTGGCGTCCCCGTGATCACCTACGTCAACACCTCGGCGGCGGTGAAGGCGGAGTGCGATATCTGCTGCACGTCGGGCAATGCCGTGAAGGTGGTGGAATCCCTCGGTGTCGACCGGGTCATCTTCCTGCCGGACGAGTACTTGGCGAGTTGGGTGGCGACGCAGACCAAGGTGCAGATCATCAAGTGGACCGGCCACTGCGAGGTGCACGAGCGCTTCACGGGCGACGAGATCCGCAGCTATCGCAAAGGCAACGACAATCTCGTCGTCATCGCCCATCCGGAATGTCCGCCGGACGTGTTGCAAGCGGCGGATTTCGTCGGCTCGACCGCGCAGATGATCGACTTCGTCCGCGGCCGACGGCCGGCGAAGGTGCTGATGGTGACCGAGTGCTCGATGAGCGACAACGTCGCGGCCGAGGTGAAGGACGTGGAGTTCGTCCGCCCCTGCAACCTGTGCCCGCACATGAAGCGGATCACGCTCGCCAACATTCACCGCGCGTTGCAGACCTTGCAGCCGCGGGTGGAAATCGATCCCGTCGTCGCCGAGCGCGCCCGGCTTTCCGTCGAGCGCATGCTGGCCGTCGGCCGCTGAGGGTAACAAATCCATGCCTGACGCTTACCGTGAACATTCCGTCCAGCACTGGCGCACCAGCGTCGTCATCGTCGGATCCGGCGTCGCCGGGCTGGCCTGCGCGCTCGCACTGGCGCCGACGCCGGTCCTGCTGCTGACGAAGACGCCGGCCGCGCAGGGTGGCTCCAGCGTCTACGCACAGGGCGGCATCGCCGCCGCCGTCGGCGCGGGCGACACCCCGGAGAGTCATGCCGCCGACACCATCGAAGCCGGCGCCGGCCTGGTCGACGAGGAGCGTGCCCTGCTGCTGGCCCGCGAGGGCGCCGACGCGGTGCGCGCGCTGGTCGAGGCGGGAGTTCCGTTCGATCGCACGCCGGACGGCGCGGTCGCGCTCGGCCGGGAGGCCGCGCACTCGTTCGGCCGCATCGTCCATGCGGGCGGCGACACCACCGGGCGCAACCTGATCAAATCGCTGCTGGAGATGGTGGCGGCAACGCCCTCGATCCGCTTGGTCCCCGAGTGCCATGTGGCCGAACTCGTTCACCGCAACGGCCGGGTCACCGGGCTGCTGGCGCTGCACGCGCACGACGGCTGGGTGCATGTCCACGCCAACCACGTCGTACTGGCGACCGGCGGCATCGGCAGCCTGTGGCGGCAGACGACCAACCCGGTGGAGGCGACCGGCGACGGCCTGGCGCTGGCCGCTCGCGCCGGCGCGCGGCTGGCCGACCTCGAGTTCGTGCAGTTCCATCCGACGGCATTGCTGCCAGCCGGCGGCGGCGACGGCTCGCGCCTGCCGCTGCTGACCGAGGCACTGCGCGGCGCCGGCGCCGTGCTCCTCGACGAGAACGGCCGGCGATTCATGCTGGACGAGCATCCGTTGGCCGAGTTGGCGCCGCGCGACGTGGTCGCCCGCGCCATCGCCAAGCGCACCTCGGCAGGCCGGACGGTGCTGCTCGACCTGCGCCCGGCGTTTGCCGCCAAGGGCGAAGCCTCGTTCCCGCAGGCGCTCACCCTGTGCCGACGCGGCGGCTTCGAGCCGCTGACCGGTCCGGTGCCGATCGCGCCGGCTGCGCACTACCACATGGGCGGCGTCGTCAGCGACGCGTTCGGCCGCACCGGCGTCGAGGGCCTGTGGGCCTGCGGCGAAGTCGCCAACACCGGCGTGCACGGTGCCAATCGCCTCGCCAGCAACTCGCTGCTCGAAGGCCTGGTGTTCGGCCAGCGCGTCGCCGAAGACATCCGCGCCGCCGGGCCCACCACGGTCCCCGCGGTCGAGCCGCGGCAGCCGGCGCCGACGGTGGGCGTGCTCCCGCCCTGGGAGGCGCACGATATCCGCGACGCGCTGCGCAGCCTGATGGCGACGCACGTCGGCATCGTCCGCGATGCGGACGGGCTGCAGGCGGCGGCCGAGGGGCTGGCAGCGCTGCAGGCCCGGCTGGAGGCTGGGCTCGCGCCGTCCTCGCCGGAGCGCCCGGCGAATTTCGAGGCGGTGCTGCACACGGCCGAACTCCGCAACATGCTGCTGGTCGCCCGCCTGCTGACCACGGCGGCGGCGAACCGGCTGGAGAGCCGCGGCGCGCATTTCCGCAGCGACTGGCCGGAGACCCGCGAGGAGTGGCGTCGACGGCAGGTGCTGACGCTCGCCGACGTCCCGTTCACCCGAACTCCCGTGGCCGACCGCTCCCGCGCCACCGCCTCCTGACCGGCACCGCCGCCGCACGAAACGAACAAGGAACACGTAGATGGCCGACGTCGGACCGCTGTATCCGCTGATGTATGAGCCGGTCGTCCGGCGTGCGCTGGAAGAAGACCTGGGCCTCGCCGGCGACGTGACCTCGGATACGGTCGTGCCGGACGATGCCTACGTTCGCGCGCGGTTCGTCGCGCGACGCCCGGGCCGCGTCGCAGGATTGCAAGTGGCGCTCTCGGCGTTCCGCATGCTCTCGCCGCAACTGGCGATCGCCGTCGACTGCCCGGACGGCACGGATGTCGGCGTCAACGCGACGATCGCCGCTGTCGAAGGCCAGGCCCGGCCCATCTTGACCGGCGAACGCACCGCGCTGAACCTGCTGTGCGCGTTGTGCGGCATCGCGACGGCGACCCGCACGGCGGTCGAGGTGGTCGCCGGCACGCGGACGCGCATCGTCTGCACCCGCAAGACTACGCCCGGCCTGCGCGCGCTGGAGAAGTACGCCGTGCGCGTCGGCGGCGGTGTCAACCACCGCTTCGGCCTCGACGACGGCGTGCTGATCAAGGACAACCACATCGTCGCCGCCGGTGGCATCGACGCCGCGGTCGGCCGCGCCCGCGGTCGGCTCGGCCACATGGTGAAGATCGAGGTGGAGGTGGATACCCTCGACCAGCTTCGCGAGGTGATCGCGGTCGGCGCCGACGCGGTGCTGCTGGACAACATGTCGCCCGAACAGCTGAAGGAGGCCGTCGGCATCGTCGACGGCCGCATGGTCACCGAAGCCTCCGGCGGCATCACGCTCGCCAACCTGGGCGAGATCGCCGCCGCCGGTGTCGACATCGTCTCCCTGGGCTGGCTCACCCACTCCGCGCCGATCCTCGACATCGGCCTCGATCTGGACCCGCTCCCGGCCCGATCGTCGCAAACCGTCCGGGCAGCGACGCCGGTTCCCGCCGAGTAGCCGCGGTCAGGCGGCCAAATCGAACACCAGCACCTCGGCGTCCTCGCCGGTCTCCAGCGTGAGGTCGCCGCTGTCTGTCACCGCCAAGCCGTCGCCGGCCGACACCGCCGTGCCGTCCACCCGCAGCATGCCGCGGGCGACCTGCACCCACACCTGACGACCAGTCCGCACCGGTAACGTCACCGTCGTCCCGGCCGCGAGCACGGCTGAGTAGAGGTCCACGTCCTGGTGGATCGTCACCGAGCCGTCGCGGCCATCACGCGAGCCGACGAGGCGGAGGCGCCCGTTCCGCTCGGCCAAGGGGAACGCCTTCTGCTCGTAGCCCGGGGTGAGGCCGTCGCGCTCCGGCACGATCCAGATCTGCAGGAAGTGCACCGGCTCCGTCCCGGAGTCGTTGTACTCGCTGTGGCGGATGCCGGTGCCGGCGGTCATGCGCTGCACCTCGCCCGGCCGGATCACCGAGCCCGTCCCGAGGGAATCCTTGTGCTGCAGGGCGCCGTCGAGAACATAGGAGATGATCTCCATGTCGCTGTGGCCGTGCGTCGGGAAGCCGCCGCCGGGCGCCACCCGATCCTCGTTGATGACCCGCAGCGCGCCGAAGCCCATGTGCGCCGCATCGTAGTAGTGGCCGAACGAAAAGGTGTGACGGCTGTCGAGCCAGCCGAAGTTGGCATGGCCGCGGGCGTCGGACGATCGGATCTGCATCTTAGTATCTCCTTGCGTCGGATGATGACGACCGATCGGATATGTATCTGTCTGCCACGCTCGACAATATGCGGCGACTGGGACACACTGTCGCGTCCGACACGACGAGCTTCGGCAGGATGGACAAGTTCGCGGCACTGAATGCGTTCGTGACCGTGGTGGAGGAGCGGGGGTTCGCCGCGGCGGCGCGGAAGCTCGCGCTCTCCCGGTCGGCGGTCAATCGCATGGTGATCGCGCTAGAGGACGAGCTCGGTGCGCAACTTCTCAACCGGACGACGCGCCGGGTCGCCCCGACGGCGGCCGGAACCACGCTGCACGCCCGCGCCCGTGCGATCCTCGACGACCTGCAGCAGGCGGAGCGCATCGTCGGTGCGCTCCAGGGCGAACCGGCGGGCGAACTGCGGATCAACGCGCCGATGTCGTTCGGGACGATGCATCTGGCCGACGCGGTCGCCGATTTCATGCTGAGGCACAGGGGAGTCCGCGTCGAGCTGCAACTGGACGACCGCTTCATCGACGTCGTCGGCGAGGGCTTCGACGTCACCGTCCGCATCGGCGAGCCGCGCGACGACATCGACCTGGTGGATCACCGGCTCACCACAGCGCGCCGTGTCATCTGCGCGTCGCCCGCGTTCCTCGCCGCTCGGGGCGAGCCACGGCATCCGAGCGAACTCCCGAAATTTCCCTGCCTGCACTATGGCAATCTCGCCAGCGGGAAGTCGTGGCGCCTGGGCGGTGCCGGCGGGCCTCATACCGTTCCGGTCGCGGGGGTGCTCTGCTCGAACAACGGCGAGGTCCTGCGGGCGGCGGCTGTCCGCGGCCTGGGTCTGGCGCTGCTGCCGACCTTCATCGCCGGCGAAGACCTGCAGGCCGGCCGGCTGGCGACGGTCCTGGCCGACTACCCGCCGGCGGAGCTGACCTTGTGCGTCGTCCACCCGCCGAGCCGCCATCTCTCGGCTGCGGTGCGCCTGCTCACCGAGTTCCTGTCCGAGCGGTTCGGCGGCCGGCCGTATTGGGATCTGGTGGAGTGAGTACCCGAATCCGGCTCAACAGCCCGGATGCCCGGCCTCGCGTCGGGTCGCGGTCGCCTGCCCCGACCCGATCGCGTCAGCCAGCGTCACCTCGTATTCGGATCGGGCGGGGACGTAGCTGCGCGGGTCACGGGCGAGGAACCAGTCCAGGGATTCGTCCCAGTACCGCACCGTCCAATGCGGCAGCGCGCGCTTGACCGCGCGCGCCAGTTCGAGGCCTTCGCGGGCGAACGCGATGAAGTCGAAGCCCCTGCCGCACACGTCCTCATAGTCACGAGGATCGCACCGCTCGAACCGCTCCGACCACGCGGCCAGTCGATCGACCAACGCCTGATCGACCGGCAACCGGGCCGGCTCGCAGGGGGATGTCTCGGCGAGTTGGTAACCGCACGAATAGTAATCGGCGACGATGCGAACCGTCGGCACGACGCAAACCCGACTCATGCCCTCAGGCTGGCGGCAAGCATACCAGCCACCCTGAGGGGCGTAGCCCCCCTCAGTGCAACTTCGCCGGCAATTCGGCGATCGCCGCATCCACCAGCGACCCGGCCTGGGCCGGCGTCAGGCGTTCGGCGAGCAGCCGACGGGTGGCGTCGATGGCGACGTCGACCGCGCGGCCGCGGATCTCGTCGAGAGCCGCCTTCTCCGCCTGGGCGATACGCTCGATTGCCTGGGTCTCCCGGCGTTTCAGCGCGATCTGCAATTCCGCAGCCGCATCGGCCGAAAGGCGCTCGGCCTCTCTGCGGACGCCGGCGATGATCACCTCCGCCTCTTCGGCCGCGTCGCGCTGCCGGCGCTCGTAGGTCGCGAGCAACACCTGCGCCTCTTCGGCGAGGCGGGCGGCCTCGTCGATGCGCGCCTTGATCCGCTCGGCCCGGTCGTCGAGGGCGACGACGATCAGGTTGTAGGCGCGCTTGCCGACGAGAAACAGAAAGACGAACAGGCCGACCGCAACCCAGAACTCGGCCGAGGTGTAGAACGGTTCGGCGTGTGCCGCCGCCCCGTGGGCGCCGGCGGCGTCGCTTGCCCAGGCCATCATCCGCGTTGCTCCCTGAGTGCCGCGTCGACGGCGCTCCCGACGACGCCGGCCTCGACCTGCAGGCCGATCAGCCGTTCGACGGCCGCGCCGGCGACGGTGACGGCCACGTCACGCAATCCGGCGATCGCGGCCGCGCGGGCCTCGCCGATCCGTTCCTCCGCCGCCGATACCTGCGCCGCCAGACGCTCGCCGAGCTTGGCGTGCTGCTCGGCCGCCTCGGCGGAGGCCCGCTCGCGCGCTTCGCGAAGAAGGTCGGCCGCCCTGACACGAACGTCGGCGATGGTCTTCTCGTATTCGGCGACTGCCTCGTCGGCGCTCCTCTTGCGTTCCTCGGCCCGGCGAAGGCTGGCGTTGATACGCTGTTCGCGCTCCTCCAGCACCTCGCCGATGCGCGGCAGGGCGAGCTTTGACATAAGCAGGTAGAGGACCGTGAAGGTAATCGCCAGCCAAACGAGCTGCGGTATCCACACGGCCGGATCGAACTGCGGCATGATCGATGATCCGGGCTAAGCTCAGGCGCGAACGGGCGAGACCGGCCGGGCCGGCCCGCCCGTTCGAAGCTAGAACACGAACATGAGGATGAGGGCGACCACCAGAGCATAGAGCGCGATGGCTTCGACGAGCGCGAAACCCACCCACATCGGCAGCTGGATCAGCGGCTGCACCGCGGGATTGCGGGCCAGCGACGCGATCGTCGTCGCGAAGATGTTGCCGATAGCGGCACCAACGCCCCCGAGACCCATGACCGCGAGGCCGGCACCGATCAGTTTAGCTGCATCCGCTTCCATTGTTTTATTCCCTACCCAGGCGATTTCGAAGACAAAGACCAGGAACCGGCCGGAACCGGTAGTCCTCCTCAGTGCATATGGATTGCATCGTTGAGGTAAATACAGGCCAAGACCGTATACACATAGGCCTGCAGGAACGCGACAAGAAATTCCAAGCCAGTGAGACCGACGACCGCCACCATAGGCACCAGTCCCGGCAATATGCCGATGACGCCCAGACCGGCGATGAAGGTGCCCATGAAGCCGGCGAAGACCTTGAGCAGCGTGTGGCCGGCCGTCATGTTGGCGAACAGACGCAACGACAGGCTGATCGGCCGGAACAGGTACGACAGGATTTCGATCGGCACCAACATCGGCGCGATGAACATCGGCGTTCCATGCGGCAGAAAGAAGCCGAAGAAGGCGATGCCGTGCTTGGCGAAGCCGATGATGGTCGTACCGACGAAGATCAGCAACGCCATCCCCAGCGTGACGACAAGCTGGGCCGTGAAGGTGAACCCGTATGGGAGCATCCCCAGCATGTTGCCGAGCAGAATGAAGTAAAATAGCGAGAAGATGAAAGGAAAGTATGCCCGGCCCGCGCTGCCGACGTTCGTTCGCAACATGTTGGCGACGAATTCATACGCGAGCTCGGCCAACGACTGCATGCGGCCTGGAACCAGCGCGCGCGACTGCACGCTCGTCACGAGGAACACGGTGATCAGCGCCACCGCAGCCGTCATGAACAGGCTGGAGTTGGTGAATGAGGCGTCAATGCTGCCGATCTGGATCGGAACGATCGGATCGACCTTGAACTGATGGAGTGGATTGGCCACGCTGGTCTCCGCCCTCGTTTCCCGACCGCGTGCCGGCCGGCGTCTTTGTTTCGACCCGTTCTTCCGCCTGCGGTCCCACCCGACCGTAGCCGGAGCTCGGGTCGTAGGTGCGGGCCGTGCGGTACACGTTCCACATCCCGGCTGCGGCGCCGAGAAAGAAGAACGCGATCAAGCATCCAGGGGCGGAGCCGAACCAACGATCGAGGATCCATCCGAGTCCGGTGCCACCGGCAACGCCCCCGACCAAGTCTGCGGTCATGGTGAATGCCATGCCGTACCCGGACGTCTTCGGACTGGCTGCCGGACCGCTTCTGGCGGAACTTTCCTCCTTCAGGCGGTTCAGCCGAGCTTCGAACTCGCTCAGCCGGTCTTCTGGGGCGTGCTCTTTCATCGCACGCTGGATCGCTTCCCCTCGGGCGCCGGTCGCGCCACCGAACAACCGGACGATAGAGACGCCGCACGGAGGCTGTCAAGGCGTAAAAGCCATACCGCAGGGCGATGACGCACTGCGGTAAGTGGCTGATAAGAGAACCATCGTGGCGATGCCGCAGGCGCACCGCACCTCGGGCGGACGCAGCTTGGCCAGCGACGGACAAGCGAGTGAAATCGCACGTTATTCGTCCCTCGAGGATCGGCGGCCGAGAGCCGCGCGGGCGCCGCGGCGGGACGGCACACGCTGCGCCGCGTGCCGCCGCCCTCGAGGGTGGCGGGCCGAGCCGACGGCGCCCGTGGGAGATATGCCGTGGAGTTCGCGTTTTGGATGGCGCATCCGATCTGCGGCGACGCGAAGTGCCGCTCCGCCGCGTCGTGCGTCCGCCTCAGGACTCGCGAGGTTTCTTCAGCAGATCGGCGTCGAACACGTAGACGCCCACGCCGGGATCGTTCTTCACGTCCGGGATGAGATGCAACTGCTTCACCGCCCGCATTTCTTCCGGGTTGGCCGGATCGACGATGATCACCCGCTTGTCCGAACCGTCGAAAGGGAACGGGAAGATAGTATACTTGATCCTTCCGTCCTGCAGCACCTTGGTTTCGACATGCCCGCCGAACGACTTCTGCGGATACATGTTGTATCGCCGCTGGTTCGGATTGTCTTCTTCGTTCGCCAAGATGTCTTCTGTGGTCACCGGTGCCGGCGGGTTGGCCGGCGCAGTCTCCGAGCCGATCTGATGGTCGGCCACCGCGGCGGGATCTGGCGGAACAGGTTTCATTTGCGCGCACTCGGAATGAATATTCGAAAGTAATACATGCGCCGGGTGACATACCATGTCAAGCGAGCGGCAGGCATGCCGGGCCGGCGCGGTCCGGCGCGGAAGGCATTCTCGGTCACGCCGACTGGCGCAGCACCTCGGCGCCCCGCAGGTCGACGGAGACGAGGCGCGAGGCGCCGCGCTCGGCCATCGTCACGCCGAACAGCCTGTCCATGCGCGCCATCGTCAGCCGGTGGTGGGTGATCACCAGGAATCGCGTGCCGCCACGGGCGAGATCGCCCAGAAGGTCGCAGAAGCGATCGACGTTGGCGTCGTCGAGTGCCGCATCGACCTCGTCGAGCACGCAGACCGGCGCCGGGCGTTGCAGGAACATGGCGAAGCGCAGCGCCAGGGCGGTGAGGGTCTGCTCGCCACCGGACAGCAGCGACATGAGTTGCAGCTTCTTGCCCGGCGGGCTGGCCATGATCTCCAGGCCGGAGACGAGAGGATCGTCCGCGTCGGTCAGCGTCAGGTGCGCCTGTCCGCCGCCGAAGAGCCGCCGGAACAGCGCCTGGAAGTGCCGGTCGATCTCGGTGAAGGCGGCGCGCAGCCGCTCCCTGCCCTCCCGATCGAGTTCGGCCATGCCGCGCCGCAGCTTGGCGATCGCCTCGACCAGGTCCGCGCTCTGCCGCTGCAGTTCGGCGACGCGCTCGTCCAGTTCGGCCTTCTCGGTATCCGCCCGCAGGTTCACCGGGCCGATCAGCTCGCGGTCGCGCCGCATCCGGTCGAGCCGCCGTTCACCGGCGACCACGTCCCGTTCGCCCGCCAAAGGCTCGCCGGCCAATTCCGCCAGACCCTCCGGCTGCACGCCGAGGCGATCGCCGATCGAGGCCACGGCGTCGAGCAGTGCCTGGTCCGCCTGCTCGAGTGCGGCTTCGGCGCGGACCTGCTCCTCGCGCGCAGCGGCGGAGGCCGCATCCGCCGTGCGCATCGATCGCTCGGCTTCCGCCAACGCCGCGTCCGCGGCCGCGAGGCGATCGCCGGCGTCACGCCGCTTCGCCTCGGCCTGGGCGAGATCGTCGAACAGCCGACCTCGCCGCAGGGCCATCTCCGCCGGCAGCGCCTCCAGCCGCGCGACCTCGTCCGAAGCGGAGGATTGCCGTTCGGCAAACGCCGCCACCTGCTGCAGCGCGGCCGTTCGGCGGCCGGTCCACGACGCGATCTCGCCCTCCAGCGACTGCAGGCGGCGTGCCCTGCCGGAGGAGTCCCGCGTCAGGCCGTCGCACCGCGTCTGCCGCTCGACCAGGGCGGCCCGGCGCCGTCCGAGTTCGGCCCGCACCGTGTCCAGCTCGGTCTGCTCGCGGCGATCGTCGCCGAGTGCGTCCAATTCCTCCTGCAGTGCGGCTTTCCGGCCCTCCGCTTCCTCGTGCTCCGGTTCCAGGGAAGCGATCGCATCGTCCAGTCCCGCCAACCGCTGCTCCAGCCGAGCGCGCCCGGCGATCGCGTCCGCCAGCGACTGGCGAGCCCTGGCCAGCGCGCCCTCCGCCGCCCGCATTTCGGCGCGCGTCCGTTGCTCCGCGGCGGCGGCGTCGCGCGCAGCTTCGGTCGCATCCGCGTGACGGTCAGCGGCCTCGGCGCGAACGGCATCGGCCTCGGCGCGCTCGATGTGCAGCGCCTCGAGGCGGGCCTTGTGCCGCAGCCGGATCGCCGCCGGTGTCGGTGCGCCCGCCGCCCGGGTGTAACCGTCCCATCGCCAGAGCGCTCCGTCGCGAGTGACGAGCCGCTGCCCCGGCCGCAGCGCAGCCTGCAGGCGCCGGGCATCGCCGTCGCCGTCGATCAGGCCCGTCTGCGCCAATCGCCGCGCCAGTGCCGGCGGCGCCGCATCGGCGGGGGTGAGTGTCCGCGCGCCTTCGGGAAGCGCCGGCGCGTCGGGATAATCGGGAAGGCTGCGCCAGTACGCCGCATCGGCAGGATTCTCGCCGGCCAGCAGGTCGTCGCCCAGCGCGGCTGCGACCGCCGCTTCGAGCCCGGGTGCGACCCTCATCCGGTCGAACATGCCCGACGCGGAGCCGGCGCCACCGGGACCCGCGCCGACGATTTCCGCCAGCGTACGCGCTTCGGCTTCCAGGCGCGCCGATGCCGCCTCCACCCGGCGGAGTTCGGCGGCCGTCGCCGCCTCGGCGGATGCCGCGGACGAGCGCGCCACCTCCGCCCGCTCGCCCGCCTCACGTGCCAGAGCCACCGCGTGCTCTGCGGTGTCGGCGACGGTGGCCGCGACTTCGGGATCGGCCAGGCGGCTCAGTTCGTCGCACACGGTGTGCCGCTGACGGGCGAGTTCTCCCCGTCGCGCCGCCAGCCGCCCGGCCTGCGCCGATGCCTCGTCGCGAGCCCGCACCAATGCCGAGCGCCGCGCACGGTCGGCGGCGACCCGCTCCGTCAGCGCTTGCGCCCGGGCATCGAGTTCCTCGACCGCCGCCGTCGCGACCGCGGCCGCGCGCCGTGCCTCGTCGAGCAGGTCGGCCTCACCCTCCCGCAGCGTGATCAGTCGCTGACGTTCGGCCGACAGCCGGTCCAGCGCCGCGCCCGCGTCGTCGGCGAGCGCGCGTTCCCGGCGGAGGTCGCCTTCGATCTGCCGGCTGCGGGCCCGGGCGGCCTCGACATCGCGCGCGACCTGCCGCTCCTCCGCCTCCAGCAGATCCCGGTCACGCATCAGCTGCTGCAACGCCGCCGCCTCCGCGGCCTCGGCGGCACGAAGCGCCGGCAGCGCATCGGCCGCCTCCAGCCGCAACACCGCCGCGGCGGCCGCGGCACCGGTCGCGGTGGCGACGGTGCGGCCGGCGACGGCGAAACGCTCCCGTGCATTGACGACAGCGGCCTCGGCGGCCTGCCAGCGCAGCCGCAGGAGGGTGGCCTCCAGCCGACGGATCGCGGCCGAGAGTTCGCGGTATCGGCTGGCCCGCTTCGCCTGTTCCTGCAGCTGGCAGCGCTGCGTCTCCAGCGTCGCCAGCACGTCTTCGAGCCGCCGCAGGTTCGCCTCGGCGTCCTGCAGCCGCAGCTCCGCTTCGTGGCGCCTCGCGTGCAGGCCGACGATGCCGGCGGCCTCCTCCAGCAGCGCGCGGCGCTCGGGTGGTTTGGCGGAGACGAGCTGCGAGACCTGTCCCTGGGTCACCATCGCCGCCGATCGAGCCCCGGAGGCGACGTCGGCGAACAGCAAGTGCACGTCACGCGCGCGGATTTCGCGGCCATTGAGGCGATAGACGGAGCCCTTGGAACGCTCGATCCGCCGGCTCACCAACAGCTCGTCGGCATCCGCATAGGGCGGGGGCGCGGTCCGCGCACCGTTGTCGAGCTCGAGCACCACCTCGGCGATGTCCCGGCCCGGACGTTCGGCGGAGCCCGCGAAGATGACGTCGTCCATCTCGCCGCCGCGCATCTGCTTCGCCGAGGTCTCGCCCATCACCCAGCGGAGCGCTTCGATCAGGTTCGACTTGCCGCAGCCGTTCGGCCCGACGATCCCGGTCAGCCCCGGCTCGATCAGCAGCTCCGCCGGATCGACGAACGACTTGAAGCCCGCGAGGCGCAGTTTGGTGAATTGCAGCACCGGATCGCTCGTTCGCGCCGGCTCAGCGGGCCGTCCGGGCGAGGGCCGCCTGGATCGCCTTCTCGAACTCCGGGTACGACTGCGCACCCGCCAGCTTGGTGCCGTCGATCAGGAAGATCGGCGTCGACTCGATGCCGTCGCGGGTCTTCGCCTCCTGCGCGCGGGCCTGGATACCTGCCAGCAGCGGCTTGTCGGCGAGGCAGGCGTCGAAATCCGCGGGCGACAGCCCGGCCAACTGCGCGCGCACCTTCAGTTCGTCGAGCGGGTTCGGGCTCTGCGCCCACACCGCCTGGTCGCGGAACAGCAGGCCGATGAAGCCGAAGTAGCGCTCGGGGGGCAGGCAGCGCGCCACCATCGACGCCGCCAACGCCCGGCCTTCGAGCGGGAAGTCGCGGACGACGTAGCGAACCAGCCCCTTGTCGATGTAGTTCGCCTGGATCTGCGGCAGCGTGTCCCGATGGAACTCCGCGCAGTGCGGGCAGGTCAGCGAAGAGTATTCGATGATCGTCACCTTCGCCTGCGCGCTGCCGAGCGACCGCTCGGCCAGCATGCTCGCATCGGGCGGCAGCGCCATCGCCGCGGTCGGCGAGCCGAGCCACGCCATCACCAGCAACACCACCACTTTTCGCACGGTACAGGCTCCCTACCCACTACATCTTGGGGGACTATACGCACGACGGGACATAGATACAAGCCGGCGGCCAGCCGGGAGGCGATCACGCGGCGGTGTTATCGCTCCCGGCGGGCCGGCGCCGACACGCACCGGCCGAGCGACAGCAGTGCCTCCCGCAGCTCCGGCGCCGCGACATCCGCCACAGCGGCCAGCAGGCGGGCTTCGGTAGCCGGGTCGAGGGGCGGCGACGGAAACGTCGGGGCGGAATGCGATGCAGCCCGCGGCGCCGGCACGGGAGCGTGCGAGAACCGAAGCCGCGCGGCGGCGCGGAAGCCGAGGATCGAGGCGATTCGCTCCAGGATGACGGGCTCCAGGTGTTGCAGCTCCATCGCCGCACCGCCCGAGGCGACGCGCACGTGCAGGGTGCCGCCCGGCGGGTTGGCGGCGCCGGCGTCGCGCCCCCTCGCAGTCGGTCGTGCCAGTCGCTCCGGCAGGGTGCGCGCGGCGAGTTGGTCGCCTGCGATCGACGCCCATTCGGCGACGATGCGGCCCAGAGCGGCGCCGTGCTTGTCGATCACCGGCGCCGTGACCGCCGTGACCGAGACGGCCAGCGCCTCCAGCCCGGTCGATCGCCAGCGTTCGCGCTCGGTTGTCATCGTCTCTCCCGGCTGCGCCCGCGGTGCAGCGGCCCGACGGACCATGCTACGGTGCGGACACATTCGCGACAATCGGGTTTGTCCGTGACCACGTCCGCCCGCCGGCTGCAACGCTCGCTGCTTTCCTGGTACGACCAGGCCCGGCGCGATCTGCCGTGGCGTGCGGCGCCGGGCGCGGTCGCCGACCCGTATCGGGTCTGGATCAGCGAGATCATGCTGCAGCAAACCACCGTCGCCGCGGTGACACCGCGATTCGCCGCGTTCGTCGCGAGGTGGCCGGATGCGTCGGCGCTGGCCGCGGCCGAACTCGAGGACGTGCTGCACGCCTGGCAAGGGCTCGGCTACTACGCCCGGGCGCGCAACCTGCACGCCTGCGCCCGCGCGCTCGTCGAAAGACACGGCGGTGTCTTTCCCGAGGACGAGGAGTCGCTCCGCCGGCTTCCCGGTATCGGCGCGTACACGGCGGGTGCGATCGCCGCCATCGCCTTCGGCCGGCGCGCCGCCGCCGTCGACGGCAACGTGCTCCGCGTGATGTCGCGGCTGTACCTGGTCGAGGCGCCGCTGCCTTCGGCGCAGGCGGAATTGACGCGGCTCGCCACCGATCTGGCACCGGTCGACCGGCCGGGCGATTTTGCGCAGGCGCTGATGGATCTGGGTGCCACGATCTGCCGGCCGCGCGAGCCGAACTGCGCCGCCTGCCCCTGGCGGGACGCCTGTGCCGCCTTCGCCTCCGGCCGGCCCGGCGACTTCCCGCGGCGAGCCGCCAAAGCCGAACGCCCGGTGCGCCGCGGCGTGGTGTTCTGGGCGGAGCGCGCCGACGGTGCCGTCCTGGTGCGTCGCCGAACCGCAGCCGGGCTGCTCGGCGGCATGACCGAGTTCCCCTCGACACCGTGGCGCGAGCAGGCGTGGCGGACGGCGGAAGCGGTGGCACTCGCGCCGATCACCGCCGACTGGACCGAGCTGCCGGCGGCCGTTCGCCACACCTTCACCCACTTTCACCTGGAGCTCCGCGTGCTGCACGGCCGCTGCCCGGACGCGAGGGACAGCGAGGCGCCCGCAGGCGGCCGGTGGTGCGCCCCCGCCGCCTTCGCCACGCTGGCGCTGCCGACCCTGATGAAGAAGGTCGAACGCCTCGTCGCCGCGGAGCGCGCGCAACCCGACCTGCTCGCCCGCGCCCCCGTCCCCGCCCCCGCCCCCGAAAGCGCCGCCGCGGAGCCTACGCGTCGTAGGCGACGAGCGAATTGAACGGCACGTCCAGGCGCTTGCGGCCGTTGAGGAAACTGAGCTCGATGATGCACGCGGCGCCGACCACGTGGCCGCCGACGCTGCGGAACAGATCGATCGCCGCACCCATCGTGCCGCCGGTCGCCAGCAGGTCGTCGATCACCACCACGCGCTGGCCGGGGGCCACGGCATCGCTCTGAATCTCGACGACGTCGGTCCCGTACTCCAGGGCGTACTGGTAAGGCACGGTAGCACCAGGGAGCTTGCCGCGCTTGCGCACCATGACGAAGCCGAGCCCGAGTTTCAGCGCCAGCGGTGCCGCCACCAGGAATCCCCGCGACTCGATTCCCGCCAGGACATCCGGCCCTTGTCGCCCCACCGCCTTGGCCAGCCGGCTCATCGCCACCGACCATGCGTCCGGCTCCGCCAGCAGCGTCGAGATGTCGTAGAAGAGGATTCCCGGCTTCGGAAAATCGGGGATGCTGCGGATGTGCTTCTTGATGTCCATTTGGCGTCGCTCCCGGTGCGTTATCGGTTCTGCGGCGATGCTAACGGCGCGGACGCCGGGGGACAATCGGCGGCCGTGCACGAATTGCCCGGCCAGGGTTGCGCCGGTCGGCTCGCCGTGCCGGCGAACTTACCCCCGCTATTCTTTTCCTCCACAGCCCCCGGGGAGGCGTAGTGTCGCGGAGCATTCACAATCGCGAAGACCGTGCCCATGACGACGACCACGTCCGATGCGCGTGCCTCCGGTCCGCGCAGCGTCTCCCCTCTGGCGCCTCTGCTGCGCCGCCTGCCGCACAACGTCGAGGCGGAGATGTCGTTGCTGGGTGCGATCCTGGTGAACAACCGGGCGTTCGAGCGCGTGTCCGAATTCCTTCGGCCAGAACATTTCGTGCTCGTCGAGAACGCCCGGGTCTACGAAGCCTGCTCCCGCATGATCGAGCGCGGGCAGATCGCCGACCCGGTGACGCTGAAGCCCTGGTTCGAGCAGGACGAAGCGCTGGTGCAGGCGGGCGGGCAGGCCTACCTCCTGCGGCTCGCCGACTGCGCGGTGACGCCGATCAACGCCGCCGAGTACGGCCGCCTGGTGCACGATCTCTACCTGCGGCGCGAGCTGATCGCGCTGGGCGAGGATGTCGTCAACCGCGCCTACGCGCCGGACCTGGGCGACGAGGCGAACCGGCAGATCGAGATGGCCGAGCAGGGCCTTTACGACCTTGCGACGAGCGGCAGCTACGAAGGCGGCTTCGAGGCGTTCGAGGCGACGCTGGCCACCGCGCTGCGGGTGGCCGAGGCGGCGCACAAACGCCAGGGCCTGTTGTCCGGCGTGCCGACCGGCTTCCGCGACCTCGACAACAAGCTGGGCGGGCTGCATCCGTCCGACCTGATCATCCTCGCCGGCCGTCCGAGCATGGGCAAGACGGCGCTGGCGACCAACATCGCCTTCAACGCCGCGCGGGCGTGGCGCACCGAGCCCGGGCCCGACGGCAGCGGAACACGCACCGTCGACGGCGCCGTGGTCGGCTTTTTTTCGCTGGAAATGTCGCGCGAACAACTCGCGACGCGCATCCTCGCCGAGACGACGCGGATTCCCTCGGATCGCATCCGCCGCGGCATGGTTCCCTCCGACAAGTTCCCGGACCTGGTGATGGGGAGCCGCGAGCTGCAGAAGCTGCCGATATTCATCGACGATACGCCCGCACTCTCCATCAGCGCGATGCGCACGCGGGCGCGCCGGCTGAAGCGGCAGCACGGGCTCGGCCTGCTCGTCATCGACTATCTGCAGCTGATCGCGCCCTCGCCAGGCTCGAAGCACGACAACCGGGTGCAGGAAATCTCCGAGATCACCCGCGGCCTGAAGACGCTGGCGAAGGAGCTGGAGGTGCCGGTGCTGGCGCTGTCGCAGCTGTCGCGGGCGGTCGAGCAGCGCGAGGACAAGCGGCCGCAGCTCTCCGACCTGCGGGAGTCGGGGACGATCGAACAGGACTCCGATGTGGTCATGTTCGTCTTTCGCGAGCAATATTACCTGGAGAGGGCCGAGCCGTCGCAGAAGCCCGAGGAGACCGACGACAAATTCCAGAAGCGGCACCAGGACTGGATGCAGCGCTGCGAGCGCGCACACAACATCGGAGAAGTGATGATCGCCAAGCAGCGGCACGGCCCGATCGGCAACATCAAGCTGTTCTTCGAGGGCGAGTTCACCCGCTTCGGAGACCTCGACCCCCGCGACGCGGGCGACGACTGATGGCCGGGACGACGCAAAGTCGGGCCGGCGCGGTGCTCGGCATCGACCTCGCCGCGATCGTCGCCAACTGGCGGCTGCTGCGTGCACGGGCCGGCGGCGCCGAGTGCGCGGCCGTGGTCAAAGCCGACGCCTACGGGCTGGGAGCCGCGCAGGTCGGCCCGGCGCTCGCCGCCGCCGGGTGCCGCGTGTTCTTCGTGGCGACGCTCGACGAGGGCATCGCGCTCAGGGCGGGGTTCGCCGAGGCGGCCCGGTCCGGCGAAGGCGTTGCGGAAGAGGTGCCGCCGGCCGCGATCTTCGTGCTGAACGGTGCTGCACCCGGATACGAGACGGAGTTGCTGCAGCACGGGCTGATACCGGTGTTGAATTCATTGGGCGCGCTCGAAGCCTGGGGGATGCTGTCCGACATGCTCGGCGTCCGGCTTCCGGCGGCGTTGCACGTGGATACCGGAATGTCGCGCCTGGGCCTGCCGCCGGCCGAGCTGGCGACGCTCGCAGCCGAGCCGGAGCGCCTGGACGGCGTGACGCTGACCCTGGTCATCAGCCACCCCGCGTGTGCCGACGACCCCTCACACGAACTCAATCGCCGGCAACGCGACGCCCTGGTGGCCGCCCGTTCCCACCTGCCGACCGCTCCTGCCTCCTTCGCGAACTCGTCGGCGATCTTCCTGGGAGACGACTACGTCTTCGACATGGTTCGACCCGGCGCCGCGCTGTACGGCGTGGCACCGGTGCCGGGCACTCCCAATCCGATGAACCCGGTGGTGCGGCTCGACGCCCGCATCCTGCAGGTGCGTGAAATTGACAGCGGGATGACCGTCGGATACGGTGCGTCTCATCGTACCGACCGCAGGTCGCGCATCGCGACCGTCGGCGTTGGGTATGCCGACGGACTGCCGCGTTCCCTCGGCAATCGCGGGTCGGGTTACATCGGCGACCATCGTGTTCCACTCGTCGGGCGGGTGTCCATGGACCTGATCACCTTCGACGTGACCGATGTCGCCGAAGACCTCGCCCGTCCGGGCGCGACCATCGAGCTTCTCGGCGCACGGCAGAGCGTGGACGACGTCGCAGCCGCCGCCGGCACCATCGGCTACGAGATCCTGACGTCGCTGGGCACGCGCTACGCGCGCCGGTACGACTCGGCCGGTCTTTAGAGGCGGCGAGAGTACGTCAATGCGAGCCCTGCAACTGATCGGCAGCGTCGTGCTCGGCTTCCTGGAGAGCACGGGGCGCCTCGTGCTGTTCGCCGTCGCCGCCATCGGGCACTGCTTCCGCCCGCCGATCTACTGGCGCAGCCTCGGCCGGCAACTGGTGGACATCGGGTACTACTCCCTGCCCGTGGTCGGCCTGACGGCGATCTTCACCGGCATGGTGCTGGCACTGCAGAGCTACACCGGCTTCTCCCGATTCTCGGCGGAGTCGGCGATCGCCACCGTCGTCGTCGTCTCGATCACCCGCGAACTCGGGCCGGTCCTGGCCGGGCTGATGGTCGCCGGCCGCATCGGTGCGTCGATGGCCGCCGAGATCGGCACGATGCGGGTCACCGAGCAGCTCGACGCGCTGACCACGCTGTCCACCAACCCTATGAAATACCTGGTGGCGCCGAGGCTGATCGCCGGCTTCGTGATGTTGCCGCTGCTGGTGCTGGTCGCCGACATCATCGGTGTGTTCGGCGGCTATCTGGTCGCCGTCTACAAACTCGGGTTCAACCCGTCGACCTATATCCAGAACACCTGGGAGGCGTTCCGCTTCGCCGATCTCTCCTCGGGGCTGGTCAAGGCCTCGGCGTTCGGCTTCATCATCACGCTGATGGGCTGCTACCACGGCTACACGTCGCGCGGCGGCGCGCAGGGCGTCGGTGCGGCGACCACCAATGCCGTCGTCTCCGCCTCGATCCTGATCTTGTGCTTCGACTACATCCTGACGGAGATGTTTTTCGCGCGATGACCGAAAAATCCCCCGTCAAGATCGCCATCCGCGGCCTGCGCAAGGCCTTCGGCGTCAAGGTGGTGCTGGACGGCCTCGACCTCGACATCGCCGAGGGCGAGTCGGTGGTGGTGATCGGCGGCTCCGGTACCGGCAAGTCGGTGCTGCTGAAATGCATCCTCGGCCTGCTGCGGCCGGACCGCGGCAGCATCCGCGTCGACGGCGAGGAGATGGTGGGCGCCTCTTCCGCGCGTCGCGAGGAGGTGAACCGCAAGTTCGGCATGTTGTTTCAGGGGGCGGCGCTGTTCGACAGCCTGACCGTGTGGGAGAACGTCGCCTTCGGGCTGATGGCCGGCAAGGGCATGGACCGGGCGCGCGCCCGGGAGATCGCGCTGTCCAAGCTGGTGCAGGTCGGCCTGGGCGGGGACGTGGCGGCGATGCATCCGGCGGAGCTGTCCGGCGGCATGCAGAAGCGGGTGGCGCTCGCCCGGGCGATCGCCACCGACCCCGAGATCGTCTTCTTCGACGAGCCGACCACCGGGCTCGACCCGATCATGGCCGACGTCATCAACACGCTGATCATCGAGACGACGCGCGACGTCGGCGCCACCGCGCTATCGATCACCCACGACATGGCGAGCGCGCGCAAGATCGCGCATCGCATCGCCATGCTGCACCAGGGCAAGATCATCTGGGCCGGGCCGGTCGCCGACATCACCCGTTCCGGCGACGAACGCGTCGACCAGTTCATCCACGGCCGCGCCGACGGCCCGATCCAGATGGCCGTGCGGGCTTGAACACCGTCGCTCGCTGCCGGAAACCGGCCGACGCGGGCCGATGACCGTGCGCACCGCCAGCACCTACGTCTGCCAGGAGTGCGGGGCCGCGCATCCGAAGTGGAGCGGGCGCTGCGATGCGTGTGGCGCGTGGAACACGCTGATCGAGGAAGTCACCGGCGACGGCGCCACCAAGCCCGGTGGCAAGCGGGGCGCGAAGCGGCGGCTGGCGCTTTCGCCGCTGGACGGGCCGATGACCGGGCCCGACCGCCGGGCGTGCGGCATCGGCGAGTTCGACCGGGTGACCGGCGGCGGCCTGGTGGCCGGCTCGGCGCTGTTGATCGGCGGCGATCCCGGCATCGGCAAGTCGACGCTGCTGCTGCAGGTGGCGGCGGCACTGGCCAACGCCGCTTCCGTGGTCTACATCTCCGGCGAGGAGGCGATCGACCAGTTGCGCATGCGTGCGCACCGCCTGAACGTGCGCGACGCGCCGGTGCGGCTGGCGGCGGCCACGTGCGTCGACGACATCGCCGCGACCCTGGAGGGGCCGGGCGACGCCGAGGTGGTGGTGATCGACTCGATCCAGACGCTGTTCACCGGCGATCTCGATTCGGCGCCCGGTACGGTCGCCCAGGTTCGCGCTTCGGCGCAGGTGCTGATCCGGCTGGCGAAGCGGCGGGGATTCGTGTTGCTGCTGGTCGGCCACGTCACCAAGGAAGGCATGATCGCGGGACCCAAGGTACTGGAGCACATGGTCGATACGGTGCTGTATTTCGAAGGCGAACGCGGGCACCAGTTCCGCATCCTTCGCGCGGTGAAGAATCGGTTCGGGCCGACCGACGAGATCGGCGTGTTCGAGATGTCGGACACCGGCCTTCGCGAGGTATCGAATCCGTCCGCGCTGTTCCTCGCCGAGCGCGAGTGCGATGTCTCGGGCTCCGCCGTGTTCGCCGGCATGGAGGGAAGCCGGCCGGTGCTGGTGGAGATCCAGGCGCTGATCGCGCCGTCGGCGTTCGCGACGCCGCGCCGCGCCGTGGTCGGCTGGGACACCGCGCGCCTGGCGATGATTCTGGCGGTTTTGGAGGCCCGCTGCGGCATGGCGTTCGCCGGCAGCGACGTGTTCCTCAACGTCGCCGGCGGGATGCGCATCGCCGAGCCGGCCGCCGACCTGGCCGTGGCGGCGGCCCTGGCCTCGGCGGCGCTCGGCCGGCCGCTGCCGGCGGAGACGGTGGTGTTCGGTGAGATCGGGCTGGCCGGCGAGGTCCGTGCGGTCGCGCGTGCCGACATCCGGCTGAAGGAAGCCGCGAAGCTGGGCTTCACCGCGGCGATCGTGCCGGCGCGCCGGACCGGCGCAGGGCCGGCGGCGCTGCGGACGACCGGCATCGCCCACGTCGGCGACCTGCTTTCGCTGCTGCGCGATCAGCCGTCACCGGCCGCGTCCAGGAGTGCCGCCCGTGCCTGATTTCCCGTTCACCGTAGCCGACCTGGCCGTCGTCGGCGTCCTGCTGGTCTCCGCCGTCCTCGCCTTCGCCCGCGGGTTCGTGCATGAGGTGCTGTCGATGGGTGCGTGGATCGGCGCCGCCGCCGCCGTGATCTTCGGCCTGCCCTACGCGCGCCCCTTCGCTGGCCAGTTCATTGCGATGCCGCTGCTGGCCGACGTCGCCGCCGGCGGGGTGATCTTCATCGCAGCCCTCCTGGTGCTGTCGCTGCTGACCCGTGCGCTCGCCCGGCGCGTGCAGGACAGCGCGCTGAACGCGGTCGACCGCTCGCTGGGGTTCCTGTTCGGCATCCTGCGCGGCGCCCTGCTGGTCTGCCTCGCCTACATCCCGATCGCCTGGCTGATGCCCGCCGGCGAGCAGCCGGCATGGCTTCGCGACGCGCGCTCTCGCCCGATGGTCGAACAGGGGTCGACAATACTCCGATCGACGGTGGAGTCGGAGCGAGCCCCGTTGAAGCAGGCACTCGATCCCGACCGGGAGCGGGCGCGAAAAGCGCTTGAAACGGAACGGATGGTGCGCGACATGATGGCGCCTGATCCGAAAACCCCGGCCCCGGCTGGGGCAAAGTCGCCGGCCCACGGGTACAGCGACGGAGAACGTCGGGATCTGGAACGGCTGATCGACAGTGACCGCTGACGGACAAGTCCCGCGACGTCCCGCCCCTCCCGCCGATCGAGCGGGGAACGGCGGCGTTGCGGTCGATCCACGCCTCGACGACGACGATCACTTCCACGACGAGTGCGGCGTCTTCGGGATCTTCGGCCACCCGGACGCGGCAGCGACGACGGCGCTCGGGCTGCACGCCCTGCAGCACCGCGGGCAGGAGGCGTGCGGCGTCGTCAGCTTCGACGGCGAACATTTCCACGCCCACAAGGCGATGGGTCTGGTCGGCGACAATTTCGGCACCTCGGCCGTCATCCAGCGTCTGAAGGGGGCGGTCGCCGTCGGCCACGTGCGCTATGCTACGACCGGCGAGACGGTGCTGCGCAACGTCCAGCCGCTGTTCGCCGACTTCGAGTTCGGCGGCATGACCATCGCCCACAACGGCAACCTCACCAACGCGCTCGCCGTGCGCAAGGCGTTGGTCCGCCGCGGCTCGATCTTCCATTCCACCACCGACACCGAGACGATCATCCATCTCGTCGCCACCAGCCACTACTCCACCGTCGTCGACCGGCTGATCGATGCGATGCGACAACTCGAGGGCACCTACGCCCTGGTCGCCATCACGAGGCGCAAGCTGATCGGCATGCGCGATCCCTACGGCATCCGGCCGCTCGTGCTCGGCCGCCTGGACGGCGCCTACATTCTCTGCTCGGAGTCCTGCGCGCTGGACATCATCGGCGCCGACTTCGTGCGCGATGTCGAAGCCGGGGAGATGATCATCATCGACGATCAGGGGCTGCGCTCGATCAAGCCGTTCGCCAAAGTCGCCAAGCGGTTCTGCATCTTCGAATACATCTACTTCGCAAGGCCGGACTCGACGATCGAAGGCCGCAACGTCTACGACGTGCGCCGGCGGATCGGCGCCGAACTCGCGCGCGAGAGCCCCGTGGACGCCGACTTCGTCGTGCCGGTTCCCGACTCCGGCGTGCCGGCGGCGATCGGCTACGCGGCCGAGAGCGGCATTCCCTTCGAGCTCGGCATCATCCGCAATCACTACGTCGGCCGCACGTTCATCGAGCCGGCACAGCACATCCGCCTGCTGGGCGTCCGCCTGAAACACAACGCGAATGCCGCCCGCCTGAAAGGCAAGCGGGTGGTGCTGGTCGACGACTCCATCGTCCGCGGCACCACCTCGGTGAAGATCGTGCAGATGGTCCGCAACGCCGGCGCCCGCGAGGTCCACCTGCGGATCTCCAGCCCGCCGACGACATACTCCTGCTTCTACGGTATCGACACGCCGGAACGGAACGAACTGCTGGCGGCGACACGAAATCTCGAGGAGATGGCGCGTTACATCGGCGTCGACTCCCTCGCCTACCTGACTCTCGACGGGCTCTACCGTGCCGTCGACGAACCCGGCAGGGATCCTGTCCGGCCGCAGTATTGCGACGCATGCTTCACCGGCGACTACCCGATACGGCTGGTTGATCAGGAAGAGGATCCCGTCAACAATCAGCTTTCCCTTCTGGAAGAGTGAACTCTCTTCTGCTCCCGCACATCCCATGTGCCGGAATAGACAATTGGGGGCGGCCGATGAAGTCTTTCTGGGTGTTCGGTTTGTCTTGCATCTTGATCGCGGCGGGTACGCTCGTGTCGACACGTTCCCCAGCCTACGATGTCTGTGTCGCGTCGGAGGAGCCATCATGCATCGGCTCCCGCTACGCGTTCGAAAACGAGCTCTCGGCGACACGGTGCCGTCGCGAAGTCGACCGCTACGTACGGGAGATCGAGGGCTACATTGCGTGCCTGCAGCGGGTGCGCGAGGATTACTTGCAACGAGCGAGCATCATCATGACGCGGCTCAACTGCCGCCTGCATGGCGACCTTCAGTGTTAGCGGAAGCATCGACGGCGAGGCAGACGTCATGGTGACGGGCGGCCGGCTCTCCGGCCGGGTCGCGCTGGTCACGGGTGCGTCGCGCGGGATCGGCCGGGCGGTGGCACTGCGCTTTGCCCGTGAAGGCGCGGAACTGATCGTCGTCGGCCGGTCGCAGGCCGGGCTGGAGGAACTGGACGACGCGATCCGGGCGATCGGCGGCAGAGCCTCGCTGGTGCCGGCCGACATCGCCGACCATGCGGTCCTGGATCGCATGGGTGCCGCGGTGTTCGAGCGGTGGGGCCGGCTCGACATCCTGGTCGGCAATGCCGGCGTGCTCGGAACGCTGACGCCGCTCGGTCACATCGACCCGAAGACGTGGGACGAGGTGATCGCCGTCGACCTCACCGCCAACTGGCGGCTGATCCGCAGCTTCGATCCGCTACTCCGCCAGTCGGACGCGGGCCGGGCGATCTTCGTCACATCGGGCGTGGCGCCGGGCCGCGCCTACTGGGGCGCCTACGCCGTCGCCAAGGCGGGGCTCGAGACGCTGGCGCGGACCTGGGCGCAGGAAGTCGCCACGACGAAGGTCCGGGTCAATCTGCTCGATCCCGGCGCGACCAGGACAGCAATGCGCGCCGCGGCCTATCCCGGCGAGGACCCGCTCGGCCTGAAGCCGGCGGACGACGCGGCGCTGATGGAGGTGTTCGTCGCACTGGCCGAGCCCGCCTGCCTCTCCAACGGCGAAATCCTCCGGCCCTGATCGCGGCGGCCCTGTCCCGCCGACCGCTTATGCCGCGCCGGCAGCGCGGGCCCTTAAACGTTCCTTCATCGGCGTGAGGGATCATCGGCGTGATCGGCGCAGGACACCCCTTTTGTGGTCAAGCGCTGCGACGTCCACGTCAGGTGATCCGTGTCCGCACACTCTCCGGCGCTCAGCACATCGCAACGGCTCGATAGCCCCGCCGACCATGGCGACACGCCGGGTTTCCCGCTGTTCCCGCTGGCGTCGGTCCTGCTCGCCACGCTCGTGCTGGTCACGGCGCTCGCCTGGAGCGGCACGAAGCAGGACCGGGTCACCGCGCAATTCGTCCAGGAAGCGGTGCGCATCACCGAAATCCGTGGTGCCATTCTCCGCCTCGACGAGGCGTTGACGATGTCCGCACGCATGGCGGTGGCGACCGGCGATATGGCGTGGCGCGAACGCTACGACAAATTCGCGCCGATGCTGGACAAATCGATCGCCGATGCGCTGACGCAGGTGACGCCGGAAATCCGAGCGAAGGTCGACGAGACGACGCGAAATTCCAACGACGTGCTGCTGCGGATCGAGGCCGCGGCCTTCGATGCGGCCGAGCGGCACGATTTCGCCCAGGCCGCCCGTTCGATGAACGGCGACGAATATCGACAGCACAAGGCGATCTACGCGAGCGGCATGCAGATTCTCGCGGACGCGCTCGACAGTCGTATGTACGGACAACAGGAGCGCATCGAGGCCGCCGCAGAGATCAAGCTGCTGCTGTCCGCCACGGGCGGCGTGGTGATCGTCGTCGCCTGGATCTACCTCGCACGCACGTTCACCCGCTGGCGGCGGAGGTCGCAGAGCAGCGAGGCACGGGTCCGCGTTCTTGCGCAGTACGACCCGCTGACCAGCCTGCCCAACCGCATCCTGTTCAAGGAGCGGCTGGAGCAGGCACTCGCGGTGGCGCGACGGGAAGAGCGGCAGGTGGCGGTGCTCTGGCTCGATCTCGATCATTTCAAGGAGGTCAACGACACGCTCGGGCATCCGGCGGGCGATATCCTGCTGAAGCGCGTGACCGAGCGCCTGTCCGCCTGCGTGCGCGAGACCGATACGATCGCGCGGTTCGGCGGCGACGAGTTCGTCGTCGTCCAGTCGGGCCCGATGCACTCGGACGCCGCTGCCGTATTGGCGCGCCGGATGATCGACGCCCTCGCCGAGCCGTTCGAGCTCGACGGTCACGAGGTCGTCTCCGGCGTCAGCATCGGCATCGCCATGTCGCCGAACGACGGCAGCGACCCCGACCTGCTGCTGAAGTCGGCCGATACGGCGCTGTTCCGTGTCAAGGCGGAAGGCCGCGGCGGCTTTCGCTTTTTCGAAGAGGAGATGAACGCCCGCCTGCAGGCGCGCAAGGCGATGGAGCACGACCTCCGCCGGGCACTGACGGAGGAGCAGTTCGAGCTGCATTACCAGCCTCAGGTCGAACTCGCCACCGGTCGCGTCCGCGGCGTCGAAGCGCTGCTGCGCTGGCGGCACCCGCGCCGTGGCTGGATTCTGCCGATGGAGTTCATCCCTCTCGCCGAGGAAACCGGCCTGATCGCACCGATCGGCGAATGGGTGCTGCGTACGGCCTGCCGACAGGCGGCGATCTGGCCGGAGTTGCGGATGGCCGTCAACCTTTCGGCGGTCCAGTTCCGGCTGCCCGGCCTCGACCGCGTCGTCGCCGAAGTGTTGGCCGAAACCGGGTTGCCGCCGGCACGCCTGGAACTGGAGATCACCGAGACGGTGCTGCTGCACGACACCGACACGACTCTCGCCACCCTGTTGGCGATCAAGGAGGCGGGCGTGCGGGTGGCGATGGACGACTTCGGCACCGGGTACTGCAGCCTCAGCTACCTGCGCCGCTTCCCCTTCGACAAGATCAAGATCGACCGGTCGTTCGTCCGCGACCTGACGTCGGAAGTGGACGCCGAGGCGATCATCCGTGCTGTCGTCCGTCTCGGGCAGAGCCTGGGGATGACCACCAACGCCGAGGGCGTGGAGACGATCGAGCAGGCGGACTACCTGCGGTCGCAGGGCTGCGACGAGGTCCAGGGCTACCACTTCGGCCAGCCGATGAGTGCCCGCGACATCGGCTGCCTGCTCGATCTGCCCGGAGGCGTCGCTTCGGCCCCGGCCTGACCGGCATACCCTACGACCGGCGAGGCCGTTCGAGTTCTCTCGTCGTGTTCACCGATGGCGCGCCAGACAGGCCAGCAGGCCCTCGCCGATCGCTCCCGCCAGGCGCTCTCGTGTCGACGGCTGAGAGAGCGCGAGTTCGTCATCCCGGTTGAGAATGATCCCGGCCTCGACCAGGACGGCCGGCACGGGAGCCGTCTTCAGCACCACCAGATCGTCGAAGTAATACACTCCGTTCGGCGCATCGGCCAACGGCCGGTTCTCCCCGGCGATCGGCTCGGCATGGTGGTACGAGGGGGTGAAGCCGCGTTGCCGCAGCTGCCGGCCGATGGCGGCGGCGCAGGCCTCGCTCTGTTGCGGCGCCGGATTTTTGCGGGAGACGAACAGCGAGTAGCCGGAGAAGCGATCCGAGTAACGCTGCTCGCGCCCGCCCGTCTGCCACGTCTCGAGGTATTGCGGCTGTACGGAGTCGTGATGCAACGACAAAAAGAAGTCGGCCCCCGCGGCGGATGCCTGCGCCGTGCGATCGGTCAGCCTGTCCATCCGGCCGTCGGCGCCGATCAGCCGGGTGTGAAATCCCTGGCGTCGGAGTTCCCGGTCGACGACCAGCGCCAGATCGCGGTTGAATTCGAACTCCGGCCGGCCGCGTGCGCTGGTGGCACCCGCCCGCGCCTGCGAGTGGCCGACGTCGATCGCGATCGTCAGCGGCTCGGTCCCGCCGTCGGGCGCCGCCGACGCCGGCTCGATCAGGAGAAAAGCAGCCAGCGCCGACACTGCCGCGAGGGCGACCGGGACCGGGCCGCGCCGCCTTCGGCTCGGCCGCGACGGCGGGTTCGCCGAGCCGTCAGGTCGCAGCATCGCTCGCGAGTTGCAACTCGCCGGTCGGGTCCGCCTCGACCAGGTCGGCGATGCGATCGTACCACGTGGCGAACTCACTCATGCTCGCCCCCAGTTCAGGATCGGACTTGCTCATCGATCGGAAAATCGTCGCCGCCTCCCGCAGGAGCCGGGCCGCCAGATCCGCGTGCGTCTTCATCGTCGCCTTCCAGGTTCGTCACGATCGCACAGCCGCGTGCCCGGAAATTCGCCGGCGTGCATGGGCGGTCTTTCGCGCTGCGTTTCCGTATCGCCCGCTAGACGTAGCGCAAGCGGCGGCCGGACACCAGCTTTGCCACTCCGAGGCCTCGGCGCCGCATCACCCGCCGCCGGGAGCGAACACGGTGAGTGCACGCGGAACGACGCGGAGCGTCGCCGGCGTTCTCGCCCGAACCTCCCCGTCGACGTTGACGGCGAGCGGCCGCCCGGTCTCGATGCGGATCTCGCGGCCCTGCAGCGACAAGATGTTCTCGACGGGCCGGTGCAGCCCCCAGCGCAGGATCGGCAACAGCACCAGCAGCCGCCAGCCGGGCAGCCGCGGCAGCGCGTAGAGATCGAGCCGGCTGTCGTCGATGGCCGCGTCGTCGACGATGGTCATGCCGCCGCCGTAGAAGCGGCCGTTGCCGACGGCGATCTGCATCGAGCGCAGCTCCGTTGCGACGCCGTCGCAGATGATGCGCGCGTCGAACGAGCGGCGCTTGTGCACCGCCTCCCAGGCGCAGGCGAAGTAGGCGAACAAGCCCCAGCGCTGCTTGCGGTCGTTGGTCAGGCGCCTGGCGATGCGAACACTCAAGCCCATGCTGGCGACGTTGAGGAAATGCGTTCCATCGATCCAGCCGACGTCGACCCTGCGGGTGGCGCCCTCGGCGATGATCCGGCACGCCGCGTCGCAGTCGGTCGGGATGCCCAGCGTCCGGGCGAAGTCGTTGGCGTTGCCCATCGGCAGGATGCCCAGCGGACGGCCGCTCGCCAGGACTGCGTCGAGCGCAAAGCTGAAGGTGCCGTCCCCGCCGCCGAGGACGACCAGATCGTAATCGCCTCCGTGCGCGCGGATCATCTCGGGGATGCGGCACGGATCCTCCGAGCTCTTCGCCTCGGCGGCGATCCCGGCATCCGCGAGGATGCGCAGGCTGCCATCGAGGCGCGAGCGTCCCCGCCTGCTCATCCGGTTGACCAGCAGGAGCGCGCGACGCTTCGGCAGATCGCCCGGCGCGCTTTCGTCCCCGGCACCCGCGTCGCGGGGCGGTGCGGTCATCGATCGGGCCGGGCCGGCGGGCAGCCCGGGCCGGCGGCCAGGACGCGCTCGATCACGTCCGCCGCCCGGTCGATGTCTGCGTCGTCCACGTCCAGGTGCGTCACCGCACGCACACCCGACCTGCCGGCCGGCAGCATATGGACTCCAGCCACGAAACAGCGCTGCACGAACGCCGCGGCATCGCTCGCCCGAAGGCGGAAGCGCACGATGTTCGTCTGCACCGTGGCCGGGTCGAGTTCCACCCCCGGCAGCGCCGCGAGACGTTCGGCCAGGCGCCGCGCGCGGGCGTGATCCTGGGCCAGCCGACCGCGGTGGTGGTCGAGGGCGAAGGCCGCTCCGGCGGCGACGATGCCGCCTTGCCGAATGCCGCCGCCGAACAGCGCCTTGAACCGCCGCGCGCGGGCGACGAGGTCTCGTGGGCCCGCGAGCGCGGAGCCGACCGGCGCGCCGAGACCCTTGGAGAAACAGACGCTGACGGTGTCGAACGGCGCCGCGAGTTCCGCCTCGGACACGCCGGTGGCGACGGCGGCGTTCCACAGCCGCGCGCCGTCCAGGTGCAACGCCAGCCCGTGCATCCGGGCGGCGGCGGCGACGGCGAGCACGTCCTCGAGCGGCCAGACGCTGCCACCGCCGAGATTGTGCGTATTCTCGAGACACAGCAGCTTCAGCGGCGGCTGCGTCGCCGGCAGGAACGGATGCGGATCGCGGATCGCGACGTGCACGTCGGCGGGCGTGAAGACGCCGTTCCGGCCCGGTAGCGCGCGGATGGTGAGGCCCGAGAGCACCGCCGGTGCACCGCGTTCCAGCACGGCGATGTGTGCTGCGACATCCGCCAGCACCTCGTCCCCGGCTTCGGTGTGCACCCGCAGCGCCACCTGGTTGGTCATCGTGCCGGAAACCATGAAGACGGCGTCGTCCTTGCCGAGCAGTTCGGCCGTGCGACGCTCCAGCGCGCGAATGGTCGGGTCGTCGCCGTAAACGTCGTCGCCCACCGGCGCGTCCGCCATGGCGTGGCGCATCTGCGGCGTCGGCCGGCTCACCGTGTCGCTGCGCAGATCGATCACCGTCCAGACCCTCCGAATGCCTGCAGGAGGGAAACGTCGGCGCTGCGCGGTCGGTGCCCGTCAGCCGTTGCCGACGGCGAGGCCGGACTTGGCCGGGACGGGCAGGTCCGGTTCCTCGTCGTACGACTGATACATGAAATAGAGAAACGCCACGGTGACGACGGCCGCCGCCACCAGCCGCCAGCGCGACGGCGCCGGCAAGGTCGGCACCTCGTGCGGTTGGCGGTTCGGGAGGTCGTCCCGCTGGTGCTCATGTTTCGACATCGCCACTGCATCGCAGGTCAGCCGCCACGGTTCAAGAAGTTCCTTGTTCGGCCGGTACGCGGGGGGCCCACGAAACCCTGAGCGGGGAGAGGCGAGCTTCGGCCCGGCTTTTCGCCTTGGCGCCGGCGCAAGGCACCGGTAGGGTCCGCGCGGCCGTGGCCCGGCCCGCGGCACCTCGACACGCTATCAGGGGAACAGCATCGTGAGCTGGGAAACGTTCCAAATCGTCGTCGTTCTCCTTCTTGTCACTGTCGTCTTCTTCGGCATGGTCAAGGAGTACATCGCCCCCGACGCGCTCGCGATGTGCGCGGTGGCGCTGCTGCTCCTGCTCGGGATCATCAAGACCGGCGACGTGCTGAAAGTCTTCAGCAACACCGCTCCGTTCACGGTCGCGTGCCTTTTCATCCTGTCGGCTGCGCTGGAGCGAACCGGCGTCATCAATGCTATGGGCTTGGCGATGGCCCGTGTCCGCTGGAAATCGTGGACGCACGCGCTCCTCGTGATGATGGTCGCCGTCGGAGCCCTGTCGACGTTCATCAACAATACGCCGATCGTCGTCATCATGATCCCGGTGATCATTCAGCTTGCGCACGCGCTGGGCATTCCAGCCTCGCGCCTGTTGATGCACCTCTCTTTCGCGACCATCCTGGGCGGTACCTGCTCGCTGATCGGCACCTCCACCAACATCATCGTCGATGGCGTCGCCCAACAGAGCGGCATGGAACCGTTCTCGCTGTTCGAGATCACCCTCCCCGGATCGATCATGGCAGCGGTCGGTATCGCTTACCTGTTCCTGATCGGCCGCCGTTTTCTGCCGGACCGCCAGACGCTCTCCGACACCTTGATCGATCTCTCACAGCGAAAGTTCCTGACCGACGTCCTCGTTCCGCAGGGCTCGCCGTTGGTCGGCAAGACCCTGGAAGACGCCGGGCTCACGACCAAACGCGGCTTCCGCGTTCTCGACCTGCTGCGAGGCGACCAGTCCTTCGATCCCGAGCACGGCATCCCGGCGCTGGCTGCCGGCGACCGTCTGATCCTGCGGACGAGCGTCGTCGAATTCATGAGCCTGCGGAATGCCGGCGGCGTCCTCGACAGCACGCTCCAACACGCGCTCGAGCCGATCTCCAGCCGCAACGTCCGGATGATGGAGGGGATCGTCGGTCCTCGCTCCAGCTTCGTCGGCCGTCAGGTCGCCGAACTCGATCTGCGTCGCCTCTACGGCGTGCATGTGCTGGCGATCCACCGGCAGAACGAGAACCTGCACGAGAACTTCCAGGAGGTGCGGCTGCACTTCGGCGATACGCTGTTGGTGGAGGGAACGTCGGAGGGATTGAAGCGGCTGTTCGAACGGCAGGAATTGATCAATCTCACCGAAGTCACCGATCAACCCTTCCGGCGCAATCGCGCCTGGATCGCCGTCGCAGCCGTACTGGCCGTGATCATCCTCTCGGCGTTCGAGGCCTTGCCGATCGCCGCGACCGCCTTCATCGCCGCGGCGTTGGTGGTCGGCCTGCGCTGTCTCGACGCGGAGGAAGCCTACAAGGCGATTCAGTGGCCGATCCTGATACTGATCTTCGGTATGCTGGCGATCGGCGGCGCCATGCAGTCGACGGGGGCCGCACAGGTGATCGTCGACGGCATCGTCCAGTTGATCGGCGGCCTCGGGCCGTGGGCCGTCCTCTCCGCGATCTATGCCCTGACGTCGATCCTCAACGCATTCATCAGTAACAACGCGGCGGCAATTCTGTTCACGCCGATCGCCATCGGGCTCGCCCATCAACTCGGCGTCGATCCTCGGCCGTTCGTGATCGCCATCATGTTCGCTTCGAGCGCCGACTTCTCGACGCCGATCGGCTACCAGACAAACACCCTCGTCTACGGTGCCGGCGGCTACAAGTTCGTGGATTTCGTCAAGGTCGGCCTGCCGCTCAACGTGATTCTCTGGGTGGTCTCGAGCTTCCTGATCCCGATATTCTGGCCTCTCTGAGCTGCGGCCGGTGTCGGGCCGGCTTTGCGCGCTGATTGCTGAGAACCGTCCGATGCCTGAAGGAGTTTGCAATTGAGCGCGCACACCCTCGAAATGATCATCGTGATGGTGCTCGTCACCGTCGTCTTCTTCGGCATGATCAAGGAGGTGATCGCGCCCGAGATCCTGGCGATGAGCGCGGTGGCGGCGCTGATCGTGCTGGGAATCCTCGACACCAAAGACCTGCTGAAGGTGTTCAGCAACAACGCGCCGATCACCATCGGCTGCCTGTTCATCCTCTCGGCGGCGCTCGAGCGCACCGGCGTGATCGACGCGATGGGCCAGGCGATGGCGCGGGTTCCCTGGCGCTCGCCATGGCAGGCGCTGATGGTGTTGATGTTGGGAAGCCTCGCTGCGTCGGCGTTCATCAACAACACGCCGATCGTCGTCATCATGACGCCGGTGGCGATCGCGCTGGCGCATTCCCTGAAGTCCAGTGCCTCGAAATTCCTGATCCCGCTGTCCTACGCCACCATTCTCGGCGGCACCTGCTCGCTGATCGGCACGTCGACCAACATCATCGTCGACGGCGTCGCGCAGACCAAAGGCCTGGAGCCGTTCGGCCTGTTCGAGATTTCGTCCGCCGGGATCATCTACGGCGTGGTCGGCATTCTCTATATGGGCCTGATCGGCTGGCGGTTGCTGCCCGACCGGCAGACGCTTTCGGACACGCTGATCGATCTGTCGCAGCGGAAATTCCTCACGGAGGTCGTCGTCCCGCAGGGATCGCCGTTCATCGGCAAGACGCTGTCGGCGGCCGGGATCACCGGCAAGCGCGGCTACCGGGTCATCGACGTCATCCGCGACAAGACCTCGATCGATCCGCAGCACGGCGAGCCGACCCTGCAGGGCGGCGACCGGCTGGTGCTGCGCATGAACGTCGCCGAATTCATGGGCATCCGCGGAACGGGGGATCTCGTCGTCGAAAAAGAGAGGGCCGCCGCGCTGGAGCCCATCGCAAGCCGGAATGTCCGCATGATGGAGGGGATCGTCGGCCCGCAATCCACCTTCGCCGGCCAGCGCGTCGCCGACCTCAACCTTCGCCGGTTGTACGATATCTATATCCTGGCGATCCACCGGCAGAACGAGAACCTGCACGGCAACTTCGACCAGGTGCGGCTGCAGTTCGGCGACACGATCCTGTTGGAAGGTCCGCCGGACGGGCTGAAGCGGCTGTTCGACCGGCAGGAGCTGATCAACCTGACGGAGGTGACCGAGCGTCCCTTCCGCCGCAACAAGGCGTGGATCGCCATCCTCGCCGTCTTGGCCGTCATCGTGTTGTCGTCGTTCGAAACTCTGCCGATCGCCGGAACGTCGTTCATCGCGGCCACGGTCGTTGTCGCGCTCGGTTGCCTGGAGGCCGAGGAGGCGTACAAGGCGATCCACTGGCCGATCCTGATGCTGATTTTCGGCATGCTGGCGCTCGGCGGTGCGATGGAGAGCTCCGGTGCCGGCCAGCTCCTCGTAACCTACATCGTCGGCATCGTCGGTGGATTGGGCCCGGTGGCCGTGCTGTCGATCATCTACGCGCTGACGTCGTTCCTGACCGAGTTCATGAGCAACAACGCGACGGCCATCCTGATCACGCCGATCGCCATCGGCTTGGCGCAAGAGATGGGGGTGGATCCGCGCCCGTTCGTGGTCGCCGTGATGTTCGCAGCGTCGGCGAGTTTCGCCACGCCGATCGGCTACCAGACCAACACCTTCGTCTATGGCGCCGGCGGCTACAAGTTCACCGATTTCGTCCGTGTGGGCCTGCCGCTGAACCTGCTCCTTTGGGCTGTGGCGAGTTTCGTCCTGCCGTACTTCTGGCCGCTGTAGCCACGGACGCAAACCGAGAACGTGAAATGTGGCAAACCCACTCTCGATAGTGACGAAATTTTGCCGCGATCCGCAACCGATACGTGACCGGCAACGGGAACCACGCTACACTCGATAATGTCGGGGCTTAAACGCGCGGAACGCGATCCTCGGCAGGTAGCAAGCCTGTTCGAGACTCCCGCGAACAGCGAGTTCCTGCCGGAGCGTGATGCACGGGCCGCGCTCGTGTTCGGGGAAACAGGAAATGGCTCGGTCTCGGACGTCTGTCTGCCTGGCGCTTCCACTCGCGGAACTTCACCCGGTCTGTGTCGCCGCGATCATCGGACTGGGTTGGCGATCCACGAGCGAGGGGCCCCGGCGGATCACCGGGCAGGAACTCGCCGAGAACGCTCTCGGCGTCAATCTCACCCGCGTCGTCATCTGCCTGGAGCGATCCGGCGACGCCGCCACCGAGGCGGTGGTCAACGGCGCCAACTTCGGGTCCTGCCCGCTTTCCGCGGCGCACGTTCGCGGCCAAGTCGGACGTTTGCTCCACAGTATCGAGACCGGGGCAGCCCGTGCCATAAGCGCCCGCAACGAGGGCCGGAGCGGCTCGAACCGCAACGTCATGATCAATGGCAAGCGTATCGAAAACGCTCTGGTCTCCGCGTTCGAGCGGGAATACGCAACGAAGATCGTGGATGGCGCCTATTGGTACGACGCCGTCTGCGGCGCATGGGGAACCGCGGGCGGCCCGATCTGCGGCTTCATTCAACCGGGCCTCGACCTCGGCGGGCCGCTTGCGCCAAATGCGTCTGGCGGCACCTCGGGCGTGATGATCAACGGCCGTGAACTCGGGTCGGCCGATCTCGCCCGGCTGTGGCAGGGTGTGGAGATCTGCCCCGGCCGCTACTGGCTGAACGACCGCGGCGACTTCGGTCGGGAACAGGGCGTGCGGATCGACGATCTACCCCCCATACGGCGCGAACTTTACCCGGGGACGTCGTCCGGGTCGCCGGTGTTCCCGGGAATGGGCGACATCCCCTGCTTCCCCGCTGCCGGGCCGGCGCGCCGGAAGCCGTTCGAGGCGATGACCCCGTCCGCTCCGAGGCAATCCATCGAGCCCGAGACAGTGCTCCAGACGGTCGCCGCGTAGACCGACACCTCACACCCCTTTCGCTTCAAATCACCCGCTTCTCCCGCAGCGTGGCGAGTTCGTCTTCGCCGAGCCCGAGCAGGCTGCTCAGCACCTCGTCGGTATGCTCGCCGAGGGCCGGGCCGAGGGAGTCGATGCGCCCCGGCGTTTCCGACAGCCGCGGAATGACGTTGGGGACGATTACCGTCTCGCCCTGATCGCCGATGTCGAATGCGACGAGGTTCCGCCGGGAATGGAACTGACGGTCGCCGAAGATGTCGGCGATGTTGTTCAGCGGCCCGGCCGGGGCGTCGTGGGTGTTGCAGCGCTTCAGCAGCTCGTCGCGGGTCAGCGAGCCGCACCAGTCGCGGACGATCTCATTGACGTCGCTGCGATTTTCGAGCCGGGTCTTCTGCTCGCCGTACAGGCTGGACGACGCCAGTTCCGGGCGGCCCATCGCCGTGGCGAGGCGATTGAACATCTTGTCGGTGGTACACGCGATTGCCACCCACTTGCCGTCCTTGGTCGGGAAGTGGCCGTAGGGACAGCCGCTCTCGATGTGCGGGCCGTGCCGCTCGCGCACGGTGCCGTACATGGCGTAGGCCGGGGCGAGTTCGTCGGTGCAGCGGAACACGGACTCGTACAGCGCCGTGTCGATGTACTGGCCAAGGCCGGTCTTCTGCTTGTGGCGCAGCGCCAGCAGCACGCCGATGCAGCCGTAGAGGCCGCTCATGTAGTCGCCGAGCGTGGTCGAGCCCGGGGTGACCGGCGTCCCCTTCGGCATGCCGGCGAGATAGGCGAGGCCGCCGACCGCATGCGCGATCCGCGCGAAGCCGGGCCGGTCCTTGTACGGTCCCGACTGGCCATAACCGGAGACGCGCAGCATGATCAGGCCGGGGTTGATGGCGCGGAGCACCTCCCAGCCGACGCCCCACTTCTCCAGCGTGCCGGGCCGGAAGTTCTCGCACAGGATATCGGTCTGCTCGACCAGTCGCTTGAACAGCTCGACGCCCTCGCGCCGGTGCAGGTCGATGGTCACCGACTTCTTGTTGCGGGCCTCCGACAGCCAGGTCAGCGTGTCGCCGCGCGACGTGGGCGTGCCGAAGCGCCGGCAGGCGTCGCCGCCGATCGGATGCTCCACCTTGAGGACTTCCGCACCGAATTCGCCCAGCAGGGCGGCGCAGTACGGGGCGGCGATCACCGTCGCCACGTCGATGACCCGGATGCCGGTCAGCGGCAGCCGCGCTTCGCCGGTCTCGCTCATTCTCGAACCCTTCCTGCTCAGACCGCGCGGTCAGACGATCTTGTGCTTGCGCAACTCGGCGATCTCGGTCGCCGTCAGTTCCAGCAGTTCCCGCATCACCTCGTAGGTGGCGTTGCCGAGCGGTGGCCCGAGGTTGGCAATGCGGCCCGGCGTCTCCGACAGCGTCGGCACGACGCCCGGGACGACGACGGGGCCCAGCCCCTCCTCCTCGATCGTCGCCAAGTTGCCACGCGCCTGGAAGTGCTCGTCCTCGAAGATGTCGGCGATCGAGTTGAGCTTGCCCACCGGCACTTCCTTGTCGACGCAGAGCCGCATCACGTCGTCCCGGGATCGCGCACCGACCCACTCGGTGACGATGGCGTTGACCTCGTCGCGCGCCGCCAGCCGCTTGCGCTGTTCGCCGTAGAGCAGGTGCGACGCCAGTTCGGGGCGCTCCATCGCCTCCGAAAACCGCTCGAACATCTTGTCGGTGGTGCACGCGATCGCCACCCACTTGCCGTCCTGGCAGCGGAAGTGGCCGTGCGGCACGGCGACGAAACTGCCCGCCCCCTCGCGCTCGCGCACCTTGCCGAACAGGCCGTAGGAGGCGGCGAGTTCGTCCATCTGCCGGAAGACGGCCTCGTAGATGCCGATGTCGATGATCTGCCCGCGCCCCGTCTCCTCCTTGTGGCGCAGCGCCAGCATCACGCCGATGACGCCGTAGAGGCTGGAGATGTAGTCGCCCAGCGGCGCGGTGCCGGGCACCACCGGCGTCTCGCCGGGGAAGCCCGCGAGATAGGAGAGCCCGCCGATGGCGTGCGCGATGTGCGCGAAGCCCGGCCGCCGCCGATACGGCCCCGTCTGCCCGTAGCCGGAGACGCGCAACATCACCAGTCCGGGGTTGGCCTCGTGCAGCACCTCCCAGCCGAGGCCCCACTCCTCCATGGTGCCGGGGCGGAAATTCTCCACCAGCACATCCGACTTCGTCACCAGCCGGACGAACAGCTCGACGCCGCGCTTCTGCCGCAGGTCGATGGTCACCGACTTCTTGTTGCGCGCTTCGGACAGCCACGCCAGCGAGGCGTCGTGCCGCTTGGTCGCCGTGCCGAAGCGGCGCATCGGGTCGCCGGCGATCGGATGCTCGACCTTGAGGACCTCGGCGCCGAATTCGCCCATGATCGAGGCGGCGTAGGGTCCGGCGAGGAAGTTGCCGACGTCGACGACGCGCACACCGTCCAGCGGCAACGCGCCTGCGGTCGGCTGCGGGGCCGGGTCGGGCTCCGGCGGGCGGGCGTCACCGGCCTGCAGATTGTCGGCGCCCGGCTGGGCGCACTCCTCCTCTTGTGCGTGCACGCCTCGCCTCCCCTTCCCTGTGCCTCGCTTGGCCCGAGGCGTTCCGTCCAGCGGTCGCGACGACGACCGAGCGCCCTTTTTCATTCGCCGGCGCCCCTTGGTCGCTGCGGCACGAGTGCGTTGGTCACGCTAGCAAGAATCGCCGGAGCGATCCACCGTGGCAGTAACGATGCCGCTCGGGGGACGGCTGTTCGTCGCCGCGTCGATTTCGGACCGGAAGCCGAAGACACACGTCGGAATCCGCCTGCGGCTTGTTCCGCTGCGGTCGATCCAGCAGGAGTGCGCAGCAAGCATCGAAGCCTTTCGGGCCTCATCTCGCCACCACGCATGTCATGTGACCCCCCCCCAAACAAGCAGTTCTTCCGCAGCCTGTTAACGGAGGGTTCTGGCCATTCGTGTACGCTGCAGCCGTGTCCCTGCGCACCCGAGAGGACCGCGGCCGACCGGCCGAGCGACGACAAGGAAGGACGTACGAGCCATGCGCCTGACGAGATTTTTCACTCTTGCCCTGCTGCTGGTCGTGGCGACCGCGGCCTCCGCCGAAGACTTTCCCTTGCGTGCCAAGTTTCCGGGGGCCGTTCCCATCAGCCTCGGCGACCTCGGTGCGAAGTACCGCGACGTCGTCGTCGATGTGCGCTCAAAGTTCGAATTCGACTCCATCCACATAGCCGATGCGGTGCACCTGCCGCTGAAGGATCAGAGCTTCGCCGGCGAGGCGAAGGCCCTTCAAGGCGCGAACGACCCGCGGCCGCATCAGGCGCTGGCCGGCCGAACCCCGATGGTGGTGTGGCGGGCGGGCGTCAGCGGCCCGCTGGCCGGCAACGCCGTGGACATGACGCTTCGCTTGGACGACGCTACCGCGTCGCCCACATGCCCACCGCGACCAC
>Ga0209573_1001243_pt1 | contig 41296 bp, 30 predicted proteins | sample TNRBio252014_DNA_FD_185870 | JGI IMG/M metagenome (GOLD analysis project Ga0209573, IMG submission 185870) | Wastewater treatment Type I Accumulibacter community from EBPR Bioreactor in Madison, WI, USA - TNR Reactor_6/25/2014_ DNA (SPAdes)... | ecosystem: Engineered > Bioreactor > EBPR >...
GTGTAATTGACGCTTACCCTCACCAGCTTTCGGGCGGGCAAAAGCAGCGTGTAATGATAGCAATGGCTATGAGTTGCAATCCATCAATTTTAATTGCCGATGAGCCAACTACGGCATTGGATGTAACTGTGCAAAAAACAATTCTTGATTTAATGAATCAGTTAAAGAAAGAAATTGACAGTGCCATCATGTTTATTACACACGACCTTGGTGTAATTGCCGAAATTGCCGACCGAGTAATTGTGATGTATAAAGGCCGAATTGTAGAGCAGGGAACAGTTTTGGAAATTTTCAGCAACCCACAACATCCTTACACAAAAAGTTTATTGGCCTGCCGCCCACCATTGGGCAAGCGCCTAAGCAAGCTACCAACTGTGGTAGATTTTATGCGCGAAAAAGAAGATGGTACCATTGAGGAGTTGAATACCACAGTTGCACAAGCAATTAACGCAGTTGTAATTAACCAAAGCGTAACAGACACGCGCAGAGAAAAACTACTGCAACAGCAACCATTGTTACAAGTAAAAAACCTAAAAACATGGTTCCCTACCACAAAAAATTGGCTGGGTAAAACAATGGATTATGTTAAAGCCGTAGATGATGTTTCTTTTGATGTGTACCCTGGCGAAACGCTTGGTTTGGTAGGCGAATCGGGCTGTGGTAAAACTACCTTAGGCAGAACAATTTTGCGCTTAGTACCTGCACACGCTGGCGAAGTAATTTTTGAAGGCAAAAACTTACTTACATTAAACAATAAGGAAATGATGGATGTGCGCGAACACATGCAAATCATCTTTCAAGACCCCTACTCATCTTTAAATCCACGTATTACTATTGGCGATGCTATTATGGAACCAATGACAGTTCATGGCATCCACAGCAACGAAAAAGTGCGGAAAGAAAAAGTAATAGAATTACTCGGCAAAGTAAATATGAAGCCGGAATTCTTCAATCGCTATCCACACGAGTTTAGTGGCGGCCAAAGACAACGTATTTGCATTGCTCGCGCTTTAGCTTTGAATCCTAAGTTTATTATTTGCGATGAATCGGTAAGCGCATTAGATGTATCGGTACAGGCGCAAGTATTAAACTTGTTGATACAGTTGCGCGAAGAGTTTAAGTTCACTTACATTTTCATTTCGCACGATTTAAGTGTTGTAAAATTCATGAGCGACCGCATGGTGGTAATGAACAAGGGTAAGATTGAAGAAATGGGACCAAGTGATGAAATCTACAACAATCCGAAAAACGAATACACTCAACGGTTGATAGCTGCCATTCCAAAAGGTGAATTGGAAGATATTAAGAAAAGATTCTAAGGAAAGTTTGAGCGATTCTACTCTCTAAAATTTAGACATAAAAAAGCCGCATGAAAAAATCATGCGGCTTTTTATTTTCCATATTGGGTCTATCGCATTACTGCAATAGTTCCGGTTATGTCTTTTATAGCTCCATCAAAGTATTTCACTTTCAGCATATAAACGTAAGTTTCGTACTCCACTTTATCGCCTTTGAAAGTTCCATCCCAAGAGTCTAAGTTATCTAACCCGTTCTTTTGCGCAGCATTGTTGTACAATAAATTGCCCCAACGGTCAAAAACTTTCACTTCGGCAGTTTCAGCCCCTAAAATATCAAACACAAAACGGTCGTTCAAACCATCTTCGTTTGGCGTAAATGCAGTAGGCATAAATGAACTTGGTTGATTGCGAACCTCTACGCGAACAGTGTCGGATGCCGTACATGAATCTTCATCCATTACTGTAACCAAAAGCACAGATGTAATTTTAGGAGCAGCAACAGGCGAAGCGCAATTATCTGGGTCGCCACATCCTGTAAAATTGAAATCGCTGAGCGGACTCCAATAATGACGAACAATGTTTTTGGTAGAGGTAGTTGTAGCAGTTAATTGCACATTCATACCAGAAAGTATTACCAACTTATCGGCAGTCAAATCAACAATTAAATCATTAGGAGAGGCAATATTGAATGTTGTTACGGCTTCGCAGTATTTTGCATCGCGCACCAACAAAGTATAAGTGCCTGGCAACAAACCTACAAACGAATCGGAAGCTTGCGTAATACCATTTAGTGTATAAACAAATGGTGCTGTACCGCCCGTTACAACTGCCGAAACTTTACCGGTTGCCGATGTAGCACATTTTGATCCAACAGTTGTTGTTGTTACTACTATTGGATTAGGCTCTGGAACTGTAGCAGAAATATTTCCAACACAGCCATTACCATCTGTAACGGTAACAGTGTAAACTCCTGCTATCAAATCCAATACATCTTCAAACGCAGAGTTATTGCTCCACAAATATGTATAAGGTAGCGTTCCCCCTGCAACGGTAATATCAACAGCGCCATTGCCACCTCCATTACAAGAAACGCTTGCAATAGACGCAACCGAAACAAACAACTGCTGCTGCTCTCCTACTTCAAATGTTGCGGTTTGGGTGCAACCATTTGCATCTGTAACTGTTACAACATACGATCCGGTAGCAGCATTCGATAAATCTTCATTAGTAGTTGAGTTACTCCAAGTGTAAGTATAAGATCCGGTTCCACCCGAAACTGTAATGTCAACTGCGCCATTGGCAACTCCTTTGCAACGCGCATCTGTAACAACTGCGGTAATTACTATTGCTGGTGGTTCTGCCACTAAAATTGTATCAACGGCTCTGCAACCATTTTTATCTAATACCACCACCGAGTAAAATCCTGCTGCAACATTTTGTTGAACCGAATCTATTCTGAAATTGCTCCATAAATATTGATATGGATACACACCTCCTGTAACCGTTGGTGTTACTGTGCCGGTATTAGAGCCATTGCATACTGCATCTACTTTTTGCAAAGTAACCAACAATGGCTGTGGTTCAAACACATTGTAAACCGCAGATACGGTGCAGCCATTTCCATCGGTAACGGTAACGGTGTAAGAACCGCCAGCCAAAGAACCTAAATCTTCGGTTACTGGTCCTGTATTCCAACCAAAGAAATACGGAAGTGTACCGCCATAAGCGGTAATATCCAAAAATCCATCTTCATTACCATTACAACTTACATCGGTAATAAATCCAGTAGTGTATAATGGCAATGGTTGCGAAACATCTACAGTATCTGAAGCAGTACAACCTTTGCTATCGGTAACTGTAATAATGTAATTGCCCGATGGAATGTTAAACAAATCTTCAACTTGTTGCCCTGTGTTCCAAGCATAGGTGTAAACTGGCGTACCACCCGAAACTATCAAATCAATACTTCCGTTGCTTTCGCCCGAACATCTTGGTGTTTCTACCAAAGCGTTAATGTTTAGAACAGATGGGTTGATAATAGTAGCCGAGGTAGTAGCAGTACATCCTTGTGCATCTGTTACCACTACCGAGTAAGTGTTGCCAGCCAATTGAGAAACATCTTGTGTTGTTGCGCCATTGCTCCATACATAAGAGTATGGTGGCGTACCACCGCTAACACTTAAATCAACCACTCCGTCATTATCATTAAAACAAGTTATTTGACTTACTGCCGTAGTTAACGAAAGCGGCAATGGCTCAAGCACATCAGCACTATCGCGTTGCACACAACCTTTGTTATCTGTGATAAGCACAATGTATAAGCCACCATTTAAGTTCGCAATATCTTCTGAACCTTTAAAGTTGCTCCATAAGAAAGAATAAGGAGCTGTTCCACCGCTAACAGTTAGGTCTGCCGCACCGTTGTTTGCGCCAAAGCAGGTAACATTTGTTACAGCAATTGATGATACAATTGGCGTAGGTTCTGTAACCTCAAATGTATCTACTGCGGTACAACCTCCGGCATCGGTAACTATCAATGAATATGTTCCGGCCAAAACATTGTTTAAATCTTCAGTTGTAGCTCCGTTGCTCCATAAGAAATCGTACGGAATAGTTCCGCCTACAACAGTTACATCTACTTTACCGGTTGATGAACCAAAGCAATTGGCCTCAATTTCAATACCCGACAATGAAAGTAACAAAGGTTGCGCCACGTTAAATGAAGCCGTTTTGCTACAGTTGTTCATATCAAATACTGTAACTGCGTATGTACCAGCAGCCAGCCCACCCACTGTTGCACCCGAAGCACCATTGCTCCATGAATATGAATATGGTGCTGTTCCGCCAGTTGTACCTAAAGCAATAGAACCATCGGTCAATCCATTGCATGAAACATTGGTAATAGTATCTGTAATTTCAATTAGTGCAGGTTCCAATATTTCAACGCTATCGCGCAATTCACAATTGTTTTTATCGCGAATAATCACAAAGTATTTACCGCCACTCAAGTTATTTGCATTTTGACTGATGGTAAAATTACTCCATGAGAAAATGTAAGGAGCAGTTCCGCCATTTACCGTCAATACCGCACTTCCATCAGCAGCACCAGGGCAGGTAACATCGGTTTTCACAATACCCGAAGTAATAGGTGTAGGTTCCTGAATCACATATAATGAAACATTGGTACAGCCATTTGCATCAGTAACTGTAACTGTAATACTACCACCATTAAGATCCATTACATCTTTAGTAGTGTCTCCATTTGACCAATTGTAACTGTATGGTCCAACACCACCAAATACACTTAGGGTTACACTTCCATCGGCAGCTCCATTACAATTTACATCTTTGGTTACAGCATTTACAACCACTGCAGCAGGTTGTGAAATAACGGCACTCGTAGTTGCTGTACAGCCATTTCCATCTACAATAGTTACAGTATAAGTGCCGGCAACATCGCTAATGTTTTGCGTGGTTGCACCATTGCTCCATGTGTATGTAATTACTGGTGTGCCACCAAGCACTGTAAGATTGATTGTGCCTGAATCTCCATTGCACAATACATTGGTTACTGAAGTAGAAAGTTGTATTGCTGCTGGCTCTGTAATAATAATAGTATCTCTTGCAGTGCAGCCATTTGCATCTGTTATCAATACAGTGTATTTGCCACCACTCAAGTTATTGATAGAAGCGGTGTTTGCAAAATTATTCCACAAGTAACTGTATGGCATTGTACCGCCCGAAACACTCACACTTGCACTTCCATTGCCATCGCCATTGCAGGTAAGGTTTGTACCAGACATTACTGTGGCTATTGGCGCAGTTGGCGAATTAACATTAAATGTTCTTACCAATGTACATGCATTGTTATCGGTAACAGTAACTGTGTAACTGCCACCATTTAAACCACTTATATTTTGTGTGGTTGCGCCTGTAGTCCACAAATAAGTATATGGAAATACTCCACCATTTACTGTAATATCAATACCGCCCGAATTGCCTCCAAAACAATTTACATCTGTAACAGTTTCATTCAGCACTAATGCAGATGGTTCTGTGATGGTAACTGAAGTAGTTGCTGTACAATTGTTTGCATCTTGAATAGACACAGTATAGGTATCTGCTGTTAAGGCTGTTCTATTTTGCGATGTTGGTCCGTCACTCCAAGTGAAATTGATTGGAGATGTTCCTCCATTTACAGTTAATGTAATACTACCGGTAGCAAAACCATTGCACAATACATCCACTTTAGAAACCGAGAATGAAATTGCACCAGGCTGAGCAATAGTAACTGCATTGCTGGTAGAACAACCGTTTGCGTCAGTAACAATTACTGTGTATAAACCAGCCGAAAGGTTTGACAAATCTTTTGTTGTTGCACCATTGCTCCATAAAAAACTATAAGCCTGCAAACCACCATTTACTGTCAAAACAATACTTCCAGTGTTGCCTCCGTTGCATAAAACATCTGTTTTTACAATAGAAGAAGTTAATGTATCTGGTTGCGTTAATGTTTTTGAAACATAAGTTATGCAACCGTTGTTATCAGTAACAGTAACATCATAAGTTCCGGCTGGAACATTCAATACATCTTCCGCATTTGTGCCATTGCTCCAGTTAAAACTGTAAGGCGGCACCCCTCCGGCAACAGATATATCTACAAAACCCGTACTGTCGCCATTACAAAGTGCATTTCTAAACGAAGCAACATCGGCAAACAAAGGTAGCGGTTGGGCAATTGCAGCACCACCCACTGCGGTACAACCATTGTTATCTGAAATAGTAACATTGTACGAGTTGGCTCCCACATTTATCAAATCTTCATTTGTTGTTCCATTGCTCCATGCATAAGTATATGGAGCAGTACCACCACCTGCAGAAATATAAATGCTACCGGTAGAACCGCCATTACACAATGCATTATTCACCGAATCAACAATTACAGTAAGTAATGCAGGCTGAGTAACACTTGCATTTAAAAATGCTGTACATCCTTTTGAATCGCGAAGTGAAACAACGTAGTTATTCGCTGTTAATCCAGTAAAATATGGAAGTGCTTGGAAAGTAATTCCATTAATTGAGTAACTGTATGGCGCAACACCACCGTTCAATGTAACATAAACTTCGCCATCGGTGCCTCCAAAACACGAAACCGGAATGATGCTATCCAATGTTGCGGTAACTGTATATTGAGTATTTACAACAATGTTTGCCGAAACAGTACAGTTATTAAAGTCGGTAACCAAAACAGTATAGCTGCCAGCAGCTACATTATTGAAAATGTTTGAAGGCTGACTTGGACCACCATTCAACGAATAGCTATATGGAGTAACACCTCCACTTGCAACAACCGTAATTGAACCATCAAAAACATTTGCACAACTTGCATCAGCAGAATCTAAATCTACCTCAAGCAAAGCAGGTTGATTGATTACTATTGCCGGTGAATAACTCACCGAACAATTATTCAAATCAGAAACTACAACATTGTAAGTTCCTGCTATCAAACCTCCAATAGTATTACTTACCGAATATGTATTGCCGCTATCAACCGAATATTGAAGCGGAGCAGTTCCACCATTCGCATTAATGGTGATACTGCCATTGTTTCCTCCATAACATAACACATCAACCTTAGAAACAGAAGTAATGGTAGCCAATGGAAATACAGTAATTGTAATAACATTGCTAAAATCCTCGCAAGAAGAACTGGTAACTTGCCTTCTATATGAAGTAGTTATTGTAATAGTAGAAGGATCAAAATCTTGATTTGTAGCTAAAGAAATATCACTCCACGTTTGTCCGTTATCAATACTCGATTGCCATTGATAAGCAAAAGTACCTACCGGAGTTACCGGAATGGAACCAACAAGATTTGCGGGATTTCCACTACCACAAAGACTCGCAACACCCGAGTTTGTTATAGAGTTATTAGAAATTGGAACTTCAATAATGATGCTTACAATATTGCTTGTATCTGCACACAACCCCGAGTTTACAACCCTGCGATAATGATGAGTATCGGCCGATAGCACAGGCGGATCAAAATCTGCTATTGTTGCACTTCCAATATTTATCCATGACCCTGAGTTGACTTTTTCTTGCCATTGATAGGTGTAAGTTCCACTTCCGCCTGTCAATGTTGGCGACACACTTCCAACTATATTAGATGGGTTGCCACCACCGCAGAACACAACCGATGCTGGTGCTACAATTGAATTGCCAGCAACCGGAGTTTGCCAAGAAATAGTTTTTGTTGCCGCTACATCCGAGCAGCCATTGCTACCAGTTAAAGTAACAGTAGCAGTAAACGACCCCGATGCAACAGACGGAGTAAATGTTGCTAATGCCGGATTGATATTTTGCGACCAATTGCCTAACAATGAACCTCCACTCCATGTTGCAGCCGAATAAGTTCCCGTTGCAGTTGCCCCTGTCATTGGAATTGGCGCAGTGCCGCTACATCCCGAATAGTTGCTACCTGCCGAAACAACAGGTTGAGTTCCCCAAGTTATTGTTCTTGTTGCCGTAGCGTTAGCACATCCGTTTGCACCTGTTAAAGTTAGCGTTGCAGTAAACGAACCAGATGCAACAGTTGGTGTAAATGTTGCTAAGGCCGGATTGGCATTTTGAACAAAAGCACCTAAGCCTGCACCACCACTCCAAGTAGGTGTGCCAGAATAATTGCCAGAAGCCGAAGCCCCACTTAATGTTATTGCCGCAGTTCCAGTACAAGTAACAATATTTGCTCCTGCAACTGCAATAGGAGTTATAAACGTAGTTTCAACTTGTGTTCCCGAATTACCCGACACAACAGAGCATGTAGTATTGCCACTTCGCACTCTAATGTAATATGTTGTATTGCTGGCTAATCCTGATACCGGATAACTTGTAGTATTTCCCGCATTAAAGTTATTATAAAACTGATTGGCATTTACAAAAGCAGTAAATGTATTGTCTGTTGCTATATCAATGTAATATGTATTTGCACCAGCAACAGCATTCCAATTTATAGTAAATCCATTACACGATTTGTTTGTTACGGCAGCCAAAGTTGGCGCTGCTATAGGTGTAACTGTAATTGTTACTCTGTTAGACCATTCATAGCAATTACCCGACTGTACTCTTCTTACATAGCAAGTGGTAGCACATAAACCAGCATTAAATGGAAGGGTTGATGATGTTAAACCCGTGGTTGTCCAACCGCTTGGTGGCGTTGCAGAGTTACTTGTAAATGTGGCAGCACATGCTGTAGTTGTGGTAAACCATTCGTAGGTATATCCACCGGCACCACCCGAAGGATTGGCAGCTGATAAGTTTGTTGGTTGTTGCCCAACATTAACAGTTTGGTTAGATGAAATTGAACCAGACACAAGCGGTGTAAAACTACTATGAACAATAGTGCTGTTGTAAACACCATCAACACCATTTATACCAGATGTGTTTCCGTTTTGGCTTGTACCTCCAGCACCTCTTGCCACAGTAGAAATTGCTGGAGTTATCGTATTTGCCTGACAAGGGTTCGTGATAATCTTAATGATACCACCACCACCACCACCACCACCACGAGCATTGGAATGACAATTACCTTGGTTGGGGCCCGGTGCAGTTGCTGCTCCACCATCGCCTCCATTAGCACGAAGGCTACCTAAAATAGTTACCGGACCAAAACCTTTTAATACAATACCACCGCCTGCGCCACCACCTGCGCCACCACCTGCGCCACCAGCCGCATCTACGCATGATTGAGGACAAACACTACAGCCTCCATACCAATCTGCCACACACTTTTGAGTTCCATCCGAAGATGTTCCTCCACCTGCGCCACCATTTTGCCCACTACCACCTCTCACGTTTATATTTGCAGAAGATGCTACTGTAAGAGCATTGTTGGCAATTAAATTTACTGCACCGCCACCCGTTCCACCTACACCACCATTTCCACCATTGTTATAACTACCACCACCGGCTCCGGCTCCTCCTCCTCCTCCTCCAATTGCTAAATTTGAGTTATCGTTGGGGTTGTCAAATATTCCACCACCACCACCACCAGTACCGCCTGCTGTTGGACCCGAACTTGCTTGAGGCCACCATCCACCGGCACCTCCAAAACCACCTGTTCCACCACTACCTCCATGTCCACCTCCTCCTCCGGCTCCGCCACCACCACCGCCATTGTTATAGCCATCTTGGTTTCCAATACATAAGAAGTTTCCACATACCAAAGTTCTTCTAGCTCCCGTAGCACCATTGCCACCACCTCCACCACCTCCGCTACCTGCGCCAACACCTCCAGCAGTACCTCCACCTGCAGCACTTCCACAACTTCCATTACAATCGGGGCATGTAGCAGCTACACCGCCACTGCCACCACCACCACCGGTAGAACCTCTTGAATCACCGTTGATAGTTCCATTGATAGTGATATTGTTAGCAGTAATAGTAAGTGGACAACCTGACTGTTCCGTAATTGTTACACCAGAGTTGAGGGTGAAATTTCCTGTTACTACATAGTTACCTCCCATGGTAACATTCGATGAAATTGTAAGATTACCATTGTAATATGGCGGTGGCACCCCAATGGAATTCATATTGATGATATTCGACCTTACATTACATGGTCCACTGGAATTTAGCACACTAAAATATTGATTAGGGTTGCCGCTCGTTACATTAAACGTTGCTGAGTTGTTTCCTGTGCCTACCCATGTTACACCATCGGTAGATTGCTGCCATTCCATTGTACCATTCCCACCTGTCCTACTTAAAGTAAATGTGCCACAACTGCTACTTGTGTAACTAATTGAGCTTGCTACCGGGGTTGTAATTGTGTATGTAATAGTTGTTGAACCACCATTCCATACATTTGTACAAGCAGACGAATAAGTGTTTACCGCAGCAACCCCCGAGAAATTACTTACAAAAGTTAATGCTGTATTGCCGTGAGCAATCACAGTACCAGTTCCATTTGTTTGGCGTACGGTAATGTACGAGGCATTGGTTGATGTAACAGTATATGACCATCCATTTACTAATATCCCAATTGTTCCCCAGCTTGTTGGAGCAATAGAAATACTTTCTGATGTGCCGCAGGCACCTAATGTATTGCCGGTTACACCAGAATTTATTGAACTGCTACACTGTGCAAAAAATATCTTAGCTGCTAATACTAACGCAGAAGTTACGAGTAATTTTGTTCTCATAAAATTGTATTGAAAAAAGAGTTTTGGAAAAAAGTTATTTCTGAATTTTAGGAGTAATGCCATCGCCTCCTTTTCCCGATGTTGTCGGCTGAACTTCAGATGATTCAGAATTGTATTGTGGGTTTCTATTCATTTTAGAAACTAAAAAAGCATTGTATTCCGGATGAGTTTTCATCCAACTCCAAGCGCGAACTTCAAAATCCTTTTCATCATTCTCTCTGTTACCAGATTCAATGTATTTAGGAAAGCTTGGAAACTGTTGATACAAATCAACTTTGTATTGTAATTTAAATTTAGCTTCAGTGCTCTGTTGAAGATTTGGTTCTTGTGCTTGAGCAATCAACACTCCTGTACCAAAGAGCAACAAGAAAAGAAACTTTCTGCAGCCAAAGAAGTTATCCATAGTCATACTGTCAATTTTATGCAAAAATATACACTTTTGCATAACAGCCTAATTTTAATAAAACTTCTAACATGAAAAATAAAATCAAGCACTATTCAAAATACACAACCGCTATCACAAACAATTTTTCATATTAGCAATAATGGCATTTACCAAACCTCGTTTATTCCTTACTGGCGGCTCGGGCTTTTTGGGTCATCATCTTATACAACACGCATTCAATACATTTGAGGTGCACTATGTTGTGAACAACAACTATTGTACCATACAAAATGCCATACCGCACAAAATCAATCTCAATAACTACCACAGTACAGTTCAACACATTAGTTTACTGAAGCCAGACTTTATCGTTCACTTAGCAGCAGTAGCAGATGCAAATTATTGCCAACTCTTTCCATGGAATAGCTGGAAGATAAATGTTGAAGCAACCGTAAATCTTGCAAAAATAGCGAACGAAGAAAACATTCCCTTTGCCTTTACCTCAACCGACTTAGTTTTTGATGGCACACAAGGAAATTATAGTGAAGAAGACACGCCAAACCCTGTAAACAAGTATGGTTTACAAAAATTGGAAGCCGAAAATTTGATTCGAAAATTCAATCCGAATGCTGCAGTTTTTCGACTACCACTCATGTTTGGCAAGTCTTATACACAAAAGCAAAACTACCTTACAGATTTAATTGCTAAACTGCAGAGAAACGAAAAAGTAAATCTTTTCACAGATGAATATAGAAGTATTTGTGGCGCAAACAGTGTAGCACAAGGCATATTAAAACTCATTACAAAATCAGCGCAAGGAACTTTTCACTTAGGAGGTACCGAAACATTATCAAGGTATGAATTTGGTATATTAGTGGCAAAAACTTTCTGCTGTAACCAAGCACTTATCCACGCTTGTAAACAAGAAGATTTCCTAATGGCTGCCCCTCGCCCCAAAGATGTGTCTCTAAATTCATCCAAGGCAATATATTTGGGTTTTAGACCATTGAGTTCAAAAGAGGAACTTAGGCTAATTGCAAATGACGATACACTCAATTAGATTAAATTATTACATCACTTGGCTTCTCTGTATAGCAGCAGTATTGTGTGTTTGCAACACACATGGTCAAAACCGCTATCGGGTTATTAGTTACAACATCGAAAATCTTTTCGACACTATTGCAAACCCTGCCATCCGAGATAAGAATTTTACACCAAATGGAAAGTTTGCTTGGAACACTGAGCGATACAACACAAAACTCAACAATCTTACAAAAGTTATTAACGCACTTTGCGATACTGTAGCGCCACTATTTATTTCTGTATGCGAAGCAGAAAACTCAACAGTGCTTAAAGACTGGCTAAAGCAGCCTAAAATGAAACAATACAATTTAAAATTCATTCACTTTAACTCTGCCGACCCCAGAGGTATTGATGTTGCCTTACTTTATAACAAAAAGCTATTCAAACCAACTTACAAAACATTAATACCTATACAGTTTGACTTTGACAATAACTACAATGCTCGCGGTATTCTTTATGTAAAAGGAAAATTCAACAAACAAGAAATACATGTTTTTGTAAACCACTGGAGTAGCAGAAAGGGCGGTGCCCAAGTCAGTGACGGTCGAAGACTTAGAACAGCAAAAATACTGCGAGCAAAAATCAACGAAATTTTATCAACTAATCCTGATGCGCGCATTTTCGTAACAGGCGATTTTAACGATCCACCATTTAGCATCAGTGTTTCCGACTCTTTAAATGCAAAGCAAAACTTACTTACAATTAAATCGGGCGACTTGTACAACCTAATGAGCGAAGCAGCACAAAAAGGCAAATACTCGTTCAATTTTGAAGGCGAACAAGATATGCTTGATCAAATTATTGTAACCCAAAATTTTGTAGCAAAAGACTGCACTTTATGTATTGACAAAAAGCGCGGAGAAGTTTTTCAACCAAAGTGGCTGATGTATAAAAGCGATAAGTTTGGCTTAATGCCTAATCGCACTTATGCCGGATACAAATATATTGGTGGCTATAGCGACCATTTACCTGTGTACACCGATGTAATTGTAAAGTAACCAATTTACAACGCAGAACGTCACAAAATTTCATCATCAATCAAAATATGATTCAATAAAAAATGAATTGTTTCGGTATTTAAATAAAAGGGTATAGTTTCGGCACTTCATTTGGTGAAATGCGAAAATAAGCCATCATCAATCAATAAATATTTAAAGAATGGGTTGCACAAGTTGCGGAACAAAAAATAAAGAAGGCGAAGAAATTGCAGGGTGCGGAAGCGCAGGAGGTTGTAGCACAGGCGGCTGCAACAGAAGCAATGTTTACGATTGGTTTTCCAATCTTCCCCTTTCCTTCAACGAAAACTTCAACATTGTAGAAGTAAGTTTTAAAAATGGTGCTCGCAAAGGTTATTATCGAAACACCGATCATCTTGACTTGCATAAAGGGCAATTGATAGCAGTTGAATCAGTTCAAGGTTTCGACATTGGCGAAGTGAATCTACAGGGCGAACTAGTGAAAGCCCAAATGAAAAAGCGCAAAGTAAGCGAGCGCGAAGATATTATTCGCAACATTATTCGCATTGCAAACGAGCAAGACATTGACTTGCTATTAGACTGCCGCAACAGAGAAAACGAAATAATGATAAAAGCGCGCGCCATTGCCAGAACACATAAAATCGAAATGAAAATCGGAGATATCGAGTTTCAAGGCGATGGAAAAAAAATGACTGTTTATTACACAGCCGATGACCGCGTGGACTTTCGCGAATTAGTAAAAATCTATGCTCGCGAATTCAAAACTAAAATTGAAATGCGCCAAATTGGCGCAAGACAAGAAGCCGCACGCGTGGGCGGCATTGGAACTTGCGGTCGAGAACTTTGTTGCTCTACTTGGCTCACCGATTTTAAATCGGTAACAACCAATGCTGTGCGGTATCAAAACCTTGCAATAAATACCGAAAAACTGAGCGGGCAATGCGGCCGCTTAAAGTGTTGCTTAAATTATGAGTTAGATACTTATAACGATGCTATGAAAAGTTTTCCGCGCCAATCAGATAAAATTGAAACCGAAGAAGGAATAGCATGGCTAAAGAAAACCGAAATTCTTAAACAATTGCTTTGGTATGAAATTGAAGATAAGCGTGGTGCTTACTTCAAACTTACCGTTAGCGATGCCAAAGAATTACTAATAATGAACAAAAGTGGCAAAAAGCCAAAGAGTCTCGAAAACTATGCCTTAGTAGATGCCGCAGTAGATGAAAGTAAACACGATGATTTAGTGGGGCAAGTAAGTCTTTCAACTTTAGAAGATAAAGAAAGAAAAAAACGTAGGCAAAATCAACACAAACAGCAGACAAAAAAACCGACACAACAAAAGCAAGAACAAGGTCAACATCAAAAATCTGCACAAAGACCGCAGCATCAAAAAAGCAATAAAGGACAGCATCAAAACAAACCCAAACAAGGTCCGCCACCTCAAAATAAGAAGTAAGAACTACTCATTATGAAAAAAGCTCTGCATTTAATAATGCAACCGATTACTGCTGCTACAATAATTGTTACTTGTATATCACTCGCAAGCTGCAACGAAAGTTTAGTTTATGAAGTAAACAACTCACTAAAAGGTGAAGTTTGGAGTTATGCCGATGCACAAACTTTTGAAACCGAAATCAAAGACACTACCATAAATTACGATGTGTTTGTTAACTTACGCCACTCATTTCATTTCGATTGGCGAAATGTTTGGATAAATATCGAGACAACTTTTCCTGATGGCAAAAAAGCATCCAAACGAGTAAACCTACTTCTTAGCGAAGCAGACGGCAAATGGTTTGGCGAGTGCACAGGCGATAATTGCGATATTCAAATCCCAATTCAAGAAAACGCATTCTTTCCGCAAATAGGAAAATATAAATTCTCAATAACCCAAGATATGCGCGTAAACCCACTAATAAATATTCGTAGCATTGGAATGAAAATAGAAAGACACAACAAAACAGCCAATTAAAACTCTCTTTTCAGCTAAACTTATACGTAAAACAAAACTCTTTCTGATTTTTTATTATCACCTGTTGCAATTATGTTGTGAAAAACTATCTTTGCACTCCTTTTTCGAGGAAGGTGTCCTCGATGTAAGACAAAAACAACTATCAAATGTCGCGTTTAAACGTAACAAAACTAAAAGCCAGCGAGCTTGAATTGAAAGAAAAAGTAGTGAATGTGCGCAGAGTAGCCAAGGTTACTAAAGGCGGAAGAACATTTACATTTTCAGCCACAGTAGTGGTGGGTAATGGTAACGGAATTGTTGGAGAAGGGCTTGGAAAAGCTCGTGAAGTTCAGGAAGCTATTCAAAAAGCTATTGACGATGCCAAGAAAAACTTGGTAAGCATACCTGTATTTCATGGCACTATTCCACACGTTCAACACGGTAAATTCGGTGCTGCTAAAGTAATGCTGAAGCCTGCTTCGCACGGTACAGGTGTAATTGCCGGTGGTGCAATGCGTGCAGTATTAGAAAGTGCAGGAGTTAAAGACGTGTTGGCAAAATCTTTGGGCGGTTCTAACCCTGCTAACGTTATTAAAGCAACTTTAGATGCACTAAGCAACTTGCGCGATCCATACACAGTATCTCGCAATCGCACACTTTCATTAGAGAAAGTTTTCAAAGGATAATTTATTTCACGAAATACATCAATAAATAAACATTAGCTGTATGTCAAAAGTACGCATCACCAAAATTAAAAGTGGTATCGATCGCCACCACCGCCAAAAAAACACTTTGGTTGCTTTAGGATTAAACAAACTAAATGCAAGTAAAGAAGTTGAATTGAATCCGGCATTAGAAGGGCAGATAGCAAAGGTAAAACACCTTTTAAAAGTAGAAGCTATCTAAGTAAATAACAAATAGAAAAGCAAATAAAGCAGCAGATGGAACTATATAATCTTGCACCCGCAGAGGGCGCAACAAAAACAAAAAAACGCTTAGGTCGCGGACAAGGCAGCACAAAAGGTGGAACTTCTGGACGTGGACACAAAGGTGCTCAAAGCCGTTCTGGACACAAAAAGAAGAAAGGTTTTGAAGGTGGGCAAATGCCATTGCAAAGACGCACACCAAAATTCGGTTTCAAAAACCCTTTCCGTGTTGAGTACGAGCAACTAAACTTGGGACGCATCCAAGAACTAACAGAGAAATTTAATTTAACTGATATCACAGTTGAAAACCTTCGCGACAACAAACAAATCAGCAAAACTGATTTAGTAAAAGTGTTGGGTACCGGTGAATTGAAAACCAAAGTAAACGTTAGCGTTCACGCTATCAGCGAAACTGCAAAACAAAAAATTGAAAGCCTCGGAGGTACAGTTACAATCGTGAAGATTTAATATGAAAAAACTATTTGAAACCCTCTCTAATATTTGGAAAATTGAGGAGCTCAGGCAGAGAATATTGCTCACGCTTGGGCTTGTTCTCATTTACAGAGTTGGTACATACATCACTCTTCCGGGTATTGACCCAAGTGCATTAGCCACAGTAACCAGCCAAGGTAAAGGCGGTATTTTAGGATTAGTAAACCTATTTGCAGGGGGTGCGTTTAGCCGTGCTTCTGTTTTTGCATTAGGTATTATGCCTTATATATCAGCTTCTATTGCTGTGCAATTGCTAACAATTGTAGTTCCATATTTCCAAAAACTACAGAAAGAAGGCGAAAGCGGCAGAAGACTTATCAATCAATACACACGTCTTTTAACAGTAGCCGTTACCTTATTCCAAGGCATGGGTTATGTTGTTTATCTTACAAGTGTTGATGGCGAAGCCATTCTTATCTCTCCTACCCTATTTTCAATTTCCACTGTTGTAGTGCTAACAACAGGAACATTATTTGTAATGTGGATGGGAGAAAAAATTACTGATAAAGGATTAGGTAATGGTATATCAATCATCATCATGGTAGGTATCTTGGCGCGTCTTCCAGAGTCGTTATTCCAAGAATTGACATCGCGTTTGCAAAGTGGTGGATTGATTGTTTTTGTATTGGAAATTGCATTCTTGCTGGTTGTTATTGCAGGTTGTATTATTTTGGTACAAGGCACACGCAGAATTCCTGTTCAATATGCAAAACGCAACATTGTTCAAGGTGGTAAAATGATGCAATCGGGTGGTGTTCGTCAGTACCTTCCTTTAAAAATAAATGCTGCCGGTGTAATGCCTATCATTTTTGCGCAAGCAATTATGTTTTTGCCGGCAACCATCGCTCAATTCCTTCCAGGAATGGATCAAAACAATGGATTTCTTATTGCTTTCAATGATATTCGTTCGTTACCATACAATCTTACGTATTTCATATTGATTGTTGCTTTTACTTATTTCTATACTGCCTTGATTATTAATCCTCAGCAAATTGCTGATGACATGAAGAGAAATAACGGATTTATTCCTGGTATCAAGCCTGGCAAAAATACAGCTGCGTTTATTGATACAGTAATTTCTCGTATCACATTACCGGGTTCAGTGTTTTTAGGTTTTGTTGCAGTAATGCCAGCCATAGTAATGCTGTTTGGTGTTCAACAATCATTTGCATTATTTTATGGTGGCAGTTCATTGATAATTATGGTTGGGGTAATTTTAGATACACTCCAAAGTGTAGAAACACACTTATTAAATCGTCATTATGATGGTTTAACCTCTTCTGGAAGAATTAAAGGAAGACAAGGCTACGCAATGGCTTCTATGTAAAAAAAATCAAAGCCCTCTTCGGAGGGCTTTTTTAATTGTATTGTGTTCGATTTAATAAAAAATTTTATGGCATTAAAAGCTAAAACCAAAGAAGAACTTGAGTTGATGCGCAAAAGCGCTCAATTAGTGAGCAAAACCCATGCCGAAGTAGCTAAACTGATTAAGCCTGGCATTACGGGTAAGGCACTTGATAAAATTGCATTTGAGTATATTAAAGACCACGGAGCAACACCATCTTTTTTGAACTATGGTGGCTTTCCGGCATCACTTTGTATTTCTGTTAATGAAGTTGTAGTTCACGGCATACCAAACAACATAGAGTACAAAAGTGGCGATATTGTAAGCATAGACTGCGGTACGATTTTATACGGCTACCACGGTGATATGGCTTACACTTACGCAATAGGCGAAGTAGATGCCGATGTGCTGCAATTGTTGCGTGTAACCAAAGAGAGTTTGTATATTGGTATATCAAAAGCCGTTACTAATAACCGCGTTGGCGACATCGCTTCTGCTATTCAAGATTACTGCGAACGCAAACACGGCTATGGCATAGTACGCGAGTTAGTGGGCCATGGTGTAGGAAGTAAACTACACGAAGAACCACAAGTGCCAAACTATGGCAGAAAAGGAGACGGCAAAAAACTAATCACCAATCTTACCATCGCCATAGAGCCAATGGTAAATTTAGGCACCAAAGATGTTTATACCCGCGATGATAGATGGACGGTAGCAACCGAAGACAATGCCCCATCGGCACATTTTGAACATACCGTGTGTGTAAAACCAAACCAAGCAGAAATTCTAACTACTTTCGACTACATAGAGGATGCGGTTAGAAACAACAAAGAATTGTTTTTTGTATAGCTTGCATAATCAAAATAGCCTAAGCGAACTTATAGCACCGAAGCCATCTGTTCGTATTTTTTAGCTTCCTTTCGTTTTCTGAGCGCATGGCAAGCATAAGCCAGTTCCAAAATTGCATTCTTGTATTTGGGGTCTAAAGCAAAAGCCTGAGCCGCGTATGCCTCGGCTGTTTTGTATTCTTTGCATTGATTGGCCGCAAAAGCAGCTTGGTAAAGTAGCTCCTTTTTTTCGGTAAAAACTTTAGCGGCTATATTTAACTGTTCCAATGCTTCTTTATACATTTTTTGATTCAGATATACACTTCCTAGCCCTGCATTGATGTTTGGATTTTTCTCTATTTGCAAGGCTTTAAGATAATATGTTTTAGCTTTCTCGTAATCTTTGGCATCAAAATATAGCGAAGCTATTTCATAAGTTAGCGATGCACTTTTCGTATCTATCTGCATCAACTTTTCATAAGTACCAAGTGCTTTTTCGCGCTGTTTGGTTTGCTTATAAATTTTGGCCAAAAGCAACAACACTTCCTTATCATTTGGCAGTAATTCATAAGCTTTTTCAAGGTTTACTTGGGCTAATCTAAAATCTTCTAAAGCATAATGCACTTCGCCTAAACTAAAATAAGAAGCAGCAAACTTTTCATCCTTTAATACACTTTGCCTAAACTGTTCGCGAGCTTTCAAATAATCATTCAGCCTGAGATAACTAACCCCCATTAGGTTGTAAGCATCCGCTCTGTTACGATCTTTACTCAACAACAACTCGTAGTTTTCTATTGCCTTGGGATATTCTTTATTATAGAAATATGCATTTGCCATATAAAAAATAGCAGCTGTATCATCGCGATTGTTCATCAAATGAAGCGAATAACAAACTACTGCCGAGTCATACAAACCACGGTTGTAATATGAATTTGCCAAGGCGCGTAAATCATTTTTTATGGAAGGCACTTCTACTTCCTTTTTTTTGCTGAATGAAACGTTAAGGGTTTGCATCCGCACTTTGGTTTTCACAGCGAGTTGCTTCTCTCCTATTGAATCGTAAACGGTAGTGAGTAATCCAAGCACTTCTCTATCGGTGGGATCTATAGAAACAGCTTTTTGAAATGCCCGCACCGCATCGAGGTAATTACCCTCGTACATATTTACAATTCCAAGCGACTTATAGTATCGCAATGGCATTGCTTGCTGCCCGCAACCGTTGTAAACACTTGCAAACAAAAGCAAAACAAGGATGAAAATATTTGGGTGGAACAAAATAATATGGCGTGTTTAGAAAGTGTAAAATACAGTATTTACCGATTTTTGCAATCTCTCAACTATATTATGCTAAAGATATATTGAACAATTCAGTAAGCGAAATACCATGAGCGCGAGCTTGCTGAGGAATTAAACTTTCTTCAGATAATCCAGGTACACTGTTAACCTCAAGCATAAAATATTCGCCATTGCAAACAATGTAATCTATTCGGCTCATTCCTTTAAAGTCCAAAGCTTTATAAATCATTATCGAAGTAGCTTGAATACTTTTAAATAGTTCTGCATCTATCTCGGCCGGGGTTATTTCCTGGCTACCACCTTCGTATTTAGCATTAAAATCGAAAAATGAATTCTTACTGCGAATTTCAGTAAGCGGCAATGCAATTACATCACCATTTATTGTAAGTACTCCGCAAGTAACTTCTGTACCTTTAATAAATTCCTCTACAATAACCTCGTTGTCGTATTTTAAAGCATTTTCAACCGCTGTAGCAAGGTTTTTTGCCTCATCAACTTTAGCGGCACCATAGCTACTTCCATTCTTATTAGGCTTTACAAACACAGGATAAGAAAAAGCAACTTCAACTACATTTTTAGGTTCGTCAATGCGAAACAACTTGGCTTTTGCTGTTTTTACACCATAGTTGCTCAGATACTCTTTGCAGCGATTTTTATCAAACGTAAGTGCAGCTTGCAGCACTCCACAACAGTTGTAAGGGATATTCAATAAATCAAAATAGCCTTGCAATTTGCCATCTTCGGCAGGTGTGCCATGCAATGCAACAAACACTTTATCGAACAGAATTGGTTCGCCTTTTACTATGCAGCTAAAATCGTTTTTATCAATTGTAGCTATTGCATTTCCGTTTTCTTCTACAATCCATTCTTTTTCGTTTATCACTACCTTGAATGGTCGGTACTTAGTTTTATCAATATACTTACACACCACATCTGCACTTTTCAAAGAAATGCTTCTTTCTGCTGCGCTTCCGCCAGTTATTACTGCAATATTTTTCATAATTTCTTGAAGTTTTACTAAACGACTGAATGCACAAAAACTAAATTCACTTTAGGTTTTCCATTCTTGTAGCAATGCTATAAATTCTTCTTGTAGTGCGGCAGACTTGTTATCGTCATACCATTGGTGAATTTGTCGCACTTTTTGTCCAAAAGATGTTGCGGTATCGTTCTTAAACATATCAACTATTAGCTGAACTTCTTGTGGTCGAGGTCCCCAAGTTCCCACATCTTCAAAATTTTCTGCTTTCACGCAAATCAATTTTGGAATACTACGCCCACCATTAGTTAGATAAGCATCCATCAAATCAAGATTTGTATCGCGCAATATCAACTTCACATCTATATTTTCATTTACTTCGGCAAACGCGCACAATGCCGGCACAATCTGCGAAGCATCGCCACACCATGGTTCTGTAACAATTACCCAAATCCATTTTTCCGAAATCGAACTTAGTAGATTGTAAAGTTTCTGCTCTATAGCAATTGAGTTATACACCCGCTCCATACGAGCAAGATTTTCAACTGTATATCGAAGCATTTTTTCGTTATCGTAAGGCGCAGGTGGAAAAGGATTGGTAATAATACTTTTAGTAAGCTCAATATACTGAGCATAAGTAATTGCTTTATCTATTTGAGTTTTTGTTATCATACCAAATTATCGGTTCTAAAAAAAAAGAAGAAAATTACGATGGGCGATAGTTGTTTAAACTAATCTCCTCGGTTGCAAAATCAACATACTCAAACAAATGATTTGAAGAAATAACGAGTAATTTTTTGCCGTGCACGTGTTGCAAAATTGATTTATACCATGCTTCCCAATGTTTATCAAAATTGCTTGTAGGCTCATCTAAAAACACAGCATCCGACTTGCTAAAAACAGCAAGCGCCAATTTCAAGCGCTGTTTCATTCCAGATGAAAGTGTGCGTATTTGCTTTGTTTCACTTATTTGAATTTCGTTCAAAATATCATTAAACGAAACTTCTAATGCTCTTTGTGTAGCATGAAAACGCAACAATTCACCCACAGTTAATTCTTCCGGCAACTCTAAATAAGGAGCGCAAAAAGATGACTGCATCAATGCAGCTTCTGGTGTAATAATAGCACCATTTTTAGTGTACAAAACATTGCCCTCATTAGGGGTCAAAATTCCTGAAACTACTTTTAGAAGTGTAGATTTACCACTGCCGTTCTGCCCGGTAACTGCGTAAGTTTTCGCATAAAACAACTCATGCGATACACCCTTGAAAATCCATTGATTGTCAAAGCGTTTCCCTACGTTTTGTAACTTAATCGTCATTGTTGGCGCTACTGAATCCTTTCATTATTCCACGAACACTATCGCGAACAAAAGCAACAATTTCATCTTTCTCGGCACTTGCACTAATTTCCGCTTCAATAATTTTCAGTGCATTTGTGGTATTAAACCCGCGCACAAAAAGTATTCTATAAATATCCAAAATATGGTTTACCGTTTCGGTAGAAAAACCCCTTCGCCTTAAACCAATAGAATTTACACCTGCATAACATGTTGGATGCCGAGCAGCGCGTACATAAGGCGGTATATCTTTATTTACCAATGTGCCGCCCGATAAAATACTATGCCTGCCAATTTTCACAAACTGCTGTATAGAAACATTACCACCCAAAATAGCATAATCGGCAATTTCAACATGCCCAGCAAGATTCACATTATTGGCTAAAACGCAGTTGTTACCTACTATGCAATCGTGCGCCACGTGCACATAAGCCATAAGCAAAGTGTTATTGCCAATTGTAGTTGTGTGAGTTGCTTCGGTGCCTCGATTTATGGTAACAAACTCGCGAATAACAACATTGTCGCCAATGTGTACCGCGCTCTTTTCGCCCTTGAATTTTAAATCTTGTGGTACTGCTGCAATTACAGCTCCGGGAAAAATCTTACAATTTTTGCCTATACGGGCGCCTTCCATAATTGTAACATGCGAACCAATCCAAGTGCCTTCGCCTATCACAACATCTTTTGAAATTGTTACAAATGGTTCCACCACTACGTTATCGGCAAGCTCGGCTTGCGGATGGATAAATGAAAAAGGTTGATTCATCTATTTTGGTATTAGACTACTGTTTTATACTATTTTGAAGCGTGTGAAAGTATGTAAAATATGCAGAGTAAAAACTTCATAAAAAAATAGCCTTATGGCAAACTCATCATTACTAAAAAACATTCAACTTTGTTTATGTTGAAAATCAATTTGCGAATTTGGTTTTTAGCAGATATGTTTGCGGAGATAAAATAAACAAGATGTCAAAAATAATAGGTGGAATTTTTACAGTTGTAGGAACTTTCTTGAGCATTTGGTTAGCTTTTTTGTGGGGCAACTCATCTAACTTTTTAGAATACAACGACCCTGCTAAATATCAAACTTACTTAGAAACAGGTTTGGCAATGCCTACTTTGGTTGCGGTAGTTCTTTTGTCGGTTGGGTTGACATTTATGTTTGTTGCCAAAGAGCCAAATTTGAAATAAGTCGTACAAATTATTTTCATAACAAAAAAGCAACTTCTGATTAGTCGGAAGTTGCTTTTTTTTGTTCATGCCCATACTAAAATCGAAGATGCTTTACGGTTTCTTTGTTATTGATAAGCTGTTTCAATGAATCAATACCTATTTGCAAATGTTCATCAACAAAGTTTTTTGTAACTACTGTATCGCTGGCATCTGTTTTTACACCATCGGGTATCATTGGTTGGTCGCTTACCAAAAGTAAAGCACCAACAGGTATCTCATTTTTGAAAGCAGCAATAAAAATTGTGGCTGTTTCCATATCAATTGCCATAGCACGAATATCTCTCAAGTAGTCTTTAAACTTTTCGTCCCACTCCCACACTCTTCTGTTTGTGGTATAAACGGTTCCAGTCCAATAATCTCTTTCATGCTCGCGAATAGATGTTGAAATAGCTTTTTGCAAAGCAAATGATGGCAATGCCGGAACTTCATCAGGGTAATAATCTTTACTGGTACCATCGCCCCTAATTGCTGCAATTGGCAATATCAAATCGCCAATTTCATTTTTCTTTTTCAGCCCACCGCATTTGCCTAAAAACAAAACCCCTTTGGGTTTAATTGCAGAAAGCAAATCCATTATTGTTGCTGCATTGGGGCTGCCCATACCAAAGTTTATGATGGTAATCCCATCGGCAGTGGCACTTTGCATTGGGCGATCTATACCCATCATTTCAACTCCATTTAGCAGCGCAAACTTTTTTACATAGGCAGTAAAATTTGTTAGCAAAATATATTTACCAAAACCATCTAACTCTACGCCTGTGTATCGCGGCAACCAGTTATTTACAATTTCTTCTTTTGTTTTCATATCAACAAAACTAATGATTACAATTAAAGGTTATTACTAATACCATAACAAATACTTGTGTTTTGCGAAAACAACATCATGAGCTATTGCAAGAATAGCAATCATGAGAAAAGTTAAATGAAAAAAATTTTCCTTCATTAAAAACAATTAATATATTTGAACCGAAATTACGAAATATGACAAAGTCTAACATCCTACTTTTCTTATTAACCTTTGTTGCTACGGCAAGTGTTTTTGCAAGTGGTCCGGTACCTCCGGGACCAGGCGCACCGGTGCCTATTGATGGTGGTGTAGTTTTATTGGTAGCAGCTGGAGCAGCTTATGGTGTTAGCAGATTGAAAAAAGAGAAAAAAGAAGAAATCTAATTAGCATCGCATAATTTACAATATCGAAAAGCAGAAATTGAGCATTCAATTTCTGCTTTTTTATTTTCATGAAATACCTGTTAGCAGCAAAAGAATCTTGCTAAATAACTTTCTATAAGCAAACGCCTATTTTGTATAATTGTAGTAGTGAGGAAAAATTTGATTGCAATTTGTATTCTGATAATCAGCAAATATCTATTTGCATCTCATGGTCTTGAAAATGCACCTGGCAAAATAGGTATATCGGTAGATTACAATATTGGAAAACATCTGCACCACTCACCAAAAATCGTAGCAGATTTATCGGGTATTACTCATGCTTACGAAATCAGTTGCTTTAAACAAACTACTGGCGAAAAAGATTGGATGCGCAAACTGCGCTACCCCGAAATCGGGGGAGCATTACACATTACCCAAAATGTAAATCCACGAGTGTTTGGAACAACTGTTGGCTTTATGGGTACAGTAAAATTCTTTTTATTACGCAGTCGGTATGCCGATATGTTTGTAAGGCTTGGGGCTGGAGGGGCTATTCACTCTAAGCACTATCATGTAAACAAAAATGCCGAAAACAATGTTATTGGCTCTGCATTAAATGCAATGTTTCAACTGCGCATAGGTGCCGATTTTAAACCACTGCCGTGGCTGCAAGTTGCAGTTTCCGGTGTACTCACACATCAATCAAATGGCGGCATTCAACTTCCGAATCTTGGCATCAATGTTGCCGGTGCTACTATTGGCATTCGATACTTTCCTATTCATAACACAATACCGTATGTAAAAGGCAAAGTTCCTAAGCCTTTTCGGCCAAATGAGTTTATGTTTCGTTTTGGCTTTGGCGTAACAGACCAATGGCGAAACGGACCAAAATATCCGATGTATTTTGCAACGTTTGCTTATGCGCGTTATACCAGTATCATCAATAAGGTTGTTGCCGGATTTACGTTAGAATACAACTACGCCATTCGCGATATGATGGCACAAGGCGAAATAGGCAATAGAAAAGAACAGCGTGCTCATGCGTTTACACCAAGTTTTTTTATTGGCGATGAGATAATTATCAATCGAGTAGGAATGCTTTATGCCTTGGGCGTTTATGTTTACCATCCTTCATTTAGAAGTTCATGGATTTATGCAAAAGCCGGAGTAAACTATTACTTTGTTGATTTGGGCAAAAACGGCACCATAAAACCATACATTGGTGCGCATTTAAAAGCACATAAATTTATTGCCCAAACTATTGAGTTTGGTACAGGATTTTTGTTTCGCTAATTCACTTCCCAAAACAACTACACGTAATTAAGCAAAATCTTACAGTATCAAATCATGTTTCATACAATGCAATATTTTACATTCGCCACCAATGCAACTAAAAGATATTAAGCAGCCTATAGAAAGCGAATTAGCAATTTTTGAAACGCGCTTTCGCGAATCTATGCGTTCAAACACCCCGTTGTTGGATAGAATTATGCATTACATTGTTAGCCGCAAAGGCAAACAAATGCGCCCGATGTTTGTGTTTTTTAGTGCTAAACTTTGTGGCGAAATTACGGATGCTACCTATACCGCTGCTTCATTAGTTGAAATTTTACATACGGCTACTTTGGTACACGATGATGTGGTAGATGACAGCTTTCAGCGCAGAGGTTTTTTTTCAATCAATGCACTTTGGAAAAATAAAATTGCCGTTTTAGTAGGCGACTATTTATTAGCAAAAGGTTTGCTGCTAAGTGTTGATACAGGGCAGTTCAGGCTGTTGCAAATATTAAGTAATACCATTCGCGAAATGAGTGAAGGTGAATTGCTGCAATTAGAAAAGGCACGAAGATTAGATATAAAAGAAGATATCTATTTCGATATTATAAAAAAGAAAACTGCATCGCTTATTGCATCGGCTTGTGCTTGTGGCGCGGCTACAGTTACTACCGATGAAAATCTTATTGAACAAAGCAGAGTATTGGGCGAAAAAATCGGCATTGCATTTCAACTTAAAGACGATTTATTCGATTATGAAGACGAAGAAGTTGGCAAACCACGTGGAATAGATATAAAAGAAAGGAAAATGACATTGCCATTGATTCACACGTTAAACAATGCCGATAAAAGCACGCGCAGCAAAATCATCAATATTGTAAAAAACGAGAATACCAAAATTGAGAAAGTGCGTTGGGTAATTGATGCGGTTCAGGCATCGGGAGGCATGGATTATACAAGAAATATCATGCAACAATATCGCAATGAATCATTACAACTTTTAGAAAACTTCAAACCAAGCCCCTCGCGCGACTCAATTGCGCAGATGATTGATTTTACTATTGAAAGAAAAAACTAACGATAAACAAAAAAGTCCTGAATCGGATAGACTCAGGACTCACTTTCAAGTAAAACAAAAAGCAAACAAAACTTAGTAGCTGATTTCTTTCAGCTTTTTCAACATGTTATGGTGTTCGTTTATTAAGCGCAAGCGTTGTTGAATAACAATATGCTTTTGATTCAACTCAGCATCAACTTCAACTCTCATCGGTTCGCCCGAAAGCACAGTAATTTTATCGTTCATTCCATACGTGGTTTTATGGCTATTAAGTTTTAAGGCAAACACCGGAATATTACTTACTTCCTCGCTTTGATATACAGCATTGTCATTTACTGCAACCAATTGTTCGTCAACCAAAGTGTGCTTTACCTTATGCTTTACAACATTTTTCAGTGGCATAACTTTAGTATCTGTTTGCTTTACTTCGCCAACGCTAACCAATTGAACTGCCGGGGTTAATTCTTCACCAATTTGAATGTCTTGTTGTTTCAATACCGAAGGTTTGTTACCCAAAAGTTCACTGTTGCTGTGGTTGTTATTCACAAACATAAATCCAAGGGCAACTGCTATTCCAGACACAACCGCTGCGGCTGCATATTTCCAAATTGGCGATATTTCAATTGGTTTTTTCGCTTCAATAGGATTTTCAAAGGCATCTAATTTGCTTTCTATTTTATCCCACAAATCGGCAGGTGCAGACGAGTCCTCACTAAGGCGCTCTCTAATTATTCTGTCAAATTCATTTTCCATAATCTTTAGGTTTATCTTCGCTTTTATAGACGTAATGGCTTTAATTATGTTTCATTAAATCACAGCACTTAATGTAGGTTGTGAGGTATTTGCTATTTTTTGTTGCAATAAAAATCTGGCTCGCGAAAGTTGTGATTTGGAAGTTCCCTCAGAGATGTTCAGCATCTCTCCTATTTCTTTGTGGGTGTAGCCTTCCACCACATATAGGTTAAACACAGTACGGTAACCATGCGATAATTCGCTTACCATTTTCATTATATCTTCTTGCTTCAAACTTTCAAGAGCATTGTGGTCGTAATACTCATAGCTTTTTACATCTGTTTCTTGAATAGCATAAAGCGTAGTTTTCTTTCTAAAATGTTCTATACAAGAATTTACAACTATTCGTCTAATCCAACCTTCAAAAGAGCCATCGCCACGAAACTTCTCTATGTTGCGATAAACTTTTATAAATCCATCCTGCATTAAATCTTCAGCTTTGCTAATCTCTCCTGCATAGCGCATACATACCGAAAACATTTTACCCGAAAACTTTTCGTACAGCGCTTTTTGAAACCTTCTATCTCCTTTGATACAGCCTGCTATTATTTCATTGTCGGAGAGTTGTTGAGAGATATTCATACACTTTCAATTTACAGTTCTACAATTCAAGATGATAAAAATAAAATATTGGTTGCAATGCTAAAACAACCGAATATCTACTTTTTGTAGCTGCACTAAAGTAAAAAAAATGCGCTAATAAAAAAAGCCGCATTTGTTTTTTTCAAATGCGGCTTTTGCTCTACAAACAACAAGTGTCAAACTTATTGGGCGTTGCTTGCTTCGTTTGCTTTCTGTACCATATCATTAAATGCTTCTAACGATATCAATTGCTCAAGCAACGAAACTTTACCTTTAATGTATCCAAAAACTTTATCGTCTAAAATTTGATCGTGCGTTTTTCTAACGTATTCTTTGTCTTTCAACTGCTTTTGTACAAACCCTTCTACCCAGTCTTCGCCAAAGTTTTTCAATCCGTAGCTATACAATTGTTGTATAGTTTGCAAACGAACTTTTTCTTCTAATTCTTGATTGGTTACTTCAAAATTTTGCTCGCGAGAAATACGCGCAGTAATCAACTGCCATCTTAACTGTTTGGCAAAAACAGGAAAATCGTTTTCAATTTGCTCGTCAGTAACTTCTTGTTCGTTGTTCAATTTTATCCAACGTTTCAAGAAATCTTCCGGTAGCGGAAAATCAACATTTTCCATAATGCCTTTGTACAAGTCATTTACTAACAACACATCCGTTCTTCCGTCAAAATAATTGTCTAAGTCTTTGCGAATATTATCGCGCATTTCCGCTTCCGATTTTGCGCCATTTTCTCCAAATGCTTTTTGAAAAAACTCTTCATTTAAATCGGCAGGAAGCGCGCGGGTAATGTTGTTCAAGGTAAGTTTAAACTTATCGCCAATTGAATCAAGCGTAGATAAATCGGCAACATTCAATATATGTTTAGCCACTCCTTCTCTGTCTCTATCAAACAATTCAAAAACATTCCCTTCAAAGGAATCTTGTTTTTTCAAGCTTAAAAATTGCGTTTTGTTTTCGGGCTTTACCAATTCTACCAATACACTTGCAGTAGTATTAACCCCACCTTGCTTAGCAACTCCGTTCGCATCAAGCTCTTCAATACTTAATGTAAGAATGTCTTTTTCCTCAACTGCCTCTGGGTACTCATATTTTGCAAATCGCTTGCGCACACGATCAACCTCTTCATCCAGCATAGTTTCGGTTACTTCAATTTTATATTTATTGAAAGCCGCAGCATTGTCTAAATAACTCAAGCTAAATTCCGGAGCATGACCAATTTCAAAAGTAAAATTCAAGTCTCCGATGTTATTGATATCCATCTTCAACGATTGTCCTTCGGCAGGAATTGGTTGCGCAAGAATGTTTAACTGATTTTCTTCTACAAACTTATGTACCTCGTCATTCAGCACTTTGTTTATCTCTTCAAAAAGTATGCTATTGCCATACATCTTTTTTACTAAACCCAATGGTGCGTTTCCAGGGCGAAAGCCTTTTAGTGATACTGTCTTTGAAACCCTTTTAAGTTCGGCATTAACCTTTGGTTCAAGGTCTTCTTTTTTTAAATCAATAACGACTTTAGATTTTAAGTCGTTTACTTTTTCCTGCGTAACTGTCATTATTTATTTTTCAAAAATTGTTAGGAAAGAAATTTCCAGTTTTAGAAGATATGGGCAATTGAAGCCTCAGTATTTTATTAGTGCGGGCGGAGGGACTCGAACCCCCATGCCGTGAAGCGCTTGATCCTAAGTCAAGTATGTCTACCAATTTCACCACGCCCGCAAATAGTTTATTAACTACCAAAAACTAAAGAACACATTCATAAAATACAGCAATTTATTATTGTTACATTTCAAAATGGGACGCGAAGGTAATTTTTTCTTTTAAAGTAAAAACAACCCTTTCAAAAATTTATTTCTTTGAAGAAAGAGCATGCTTTTTGCGGCTTGTTGATTCAAACACTTGCAATTCAACAAAACTTAATACATATTTGCAGCGCGATAGACGAGAGGGGGACTAAATGTCCCCTTTTATTTTGCCCTTAACAAATGGAAGTAAAGGAACAAATTGCACAATGGCTACAACCACATCTCGAAGAAAAGGATGCTTTTCTCGTAGATGTAAAAGTGCTTTTGGGTGGAAAAAAATTGGAGGTTTATGTTGATACCAATAATGGAGTTGATATATTAACTTGTGCAGAATTCAGCCGTGTAATTGAAAAACACTTGGATGGCACAGGTCTTGTTCCCGAAAACTACACATTAGACGTTAGTTCGCCAGGCATGACCAACCCATTAAAAGTACCGCGCCAGTACCAAAAACGTATTGGAAGTATATTAGAAATATGGCTGAATGACGGAACTTTTATTGAAGGGAAACTTACTGACGCATCAGATACAAACATTGTGCTGCAAAAAGTAGTTAAAGAAAAAAAGAAAACAAAAAAGAAAGACCAACACCCCGAACCAGAAACCCCAACAGTATTTACTATAAAACACAGCGATATAAAAAAGGCATTAATACAATTAAATTGGTAAAACAGTATTATGAATAGCATTGAATTAATTGACTCGTTTTCGGAGTTTAAGCAACTAAAAAACATTGATCGCCCAACCATGATGAAGGTATTGGAGGATGTATTTCGTTCATTGCTTAGAAAAAAATATGGAGAAACAGACAACTTCGATATTATCGTAAATACCGATAAAGGAGATTTGGAAATTTGGCATCGCAGAACGATTGTAGAAGACGGAGCCGTAGAAAATCCCTATGAGCAAATTACACTTTCGGAAGCTAAGAAAATTGAAGAAGACTTTGAAATAGGCGAAGAAACTTACGAAAAAATAGAATTGGAGAGTTTCGGCAGACGCTCAGTATTAGCAGCCCGCCAAACACTTGTAAGCCGCATTTTAGACTTAGAAAAAGACGAGGTTTATCGTAAATATAAAGATCGCGTAGGCGATGTGGTAAGTGCCGAGGTTTATCAAATTTGGAAAAAAGAAACCCTATTGCTGGATGAGGAAGGCAATGAACTATTGTTACCAAAAACAGAAACCATTAAAATGGATTTCTTCAAAAAAGGTGAAACAGTTCGTGCAGTTATCAAACGTGTAGATTTGCGCAACAATACTCCGGTAGTTATTCTATCTCGCACCGACCCTTCTTTTTTAGGCAAGTTGTTAGAACAGGAAGTGCCAGAAATATTTGATGGCTTAATCGTTATCAAAAACATTGTGCGCGAGCCAGGCGAAAAAGCCAAAGTAGTAGTAGAGTCATTTGATGATAGAATTGACCCTGTGGGTGCTTGTGTGGGTGTAAAAGGCTCGCGTATTCACGGCATCGTACGCGAATTGAAAAACGAAAATATTGACATCATCAACCACACCACCAATTTGAATTTGATGGTTCAAAGAGCATTGGCTCCGGCAAAGATTTCGTCAATGGATATCAACCAAGATCGCAAGCGCATTTATGTTTACTTAAAACCCGACCAAGTGAGCTTGGCAATAGGTAAAAAAGGAGTAAACATCAAACTTGCAAGTAAACTAGTTGGTTACGAATTAGACGTTTACCGCGAAGGCGATGAAGTTGGAGATGATTTTGATATTGATTTGGAAGAATTCAGCGATGAGATTGACCAATGGATGTTGGACGAACTGAAGAAAATAGGTTGCGATACAGCTCGCAACGTATTAGACCTCAGCGAAGATGAATTAGTGCGCAGAACAGACTTAGAGGAAGAAACCATCAAGGAAATCCGTAAGATTCTTGAAGCAGAATTCCAAGACAAATAAAGCTATGGCAACAAGCCCACTTCAATCCTGCAAAGCGATGTATATCTATATGTAAATTTAGTTTTTCACATATTATCTCGCTTATTGTTTCCGGCAGGAAAGAAGTTTTTCATTAACAGGAAACAGGGAGAAAAATATGTCTGAAATTAAAACTATACGCTTGGCAGGTGCCGCAACATTATACAATGTTGGCGCAGACCATATTGTAAAACAACTAACCGAAAGTGGCTTTGCGGTTGATAACAAACCAACCTTTAAACTTTCGCCCGAAATGCTTGATGTGCTTGACAAAGCATTCAATAAAGATCGTGCAATTAAAAAAGAAGCAGAAAGTATTCTTGGCGAAAAGCCTAAAAAAGAAGTAATTGAAGCCGAAACCGTTGTAGCAGCAAAGGCTAAAGCCAAAGCTAAAGAACGCGAAGAAGAACCGGATATTCTTATTACCTCAAACACAATTGCAACTCCCGCAAAAGTAGAACCACCAGTAGAGCAAAAAACCACGGTGCAAGTTGAGGTTGATGAGCCAGTTCTTGAAACCAAACCTACTGAAGTTACAGAGGAAACTACGGCTGAAGAAAAGAAAGATAGCAAATCGAAAGTTGGGGTAAAAGTTGTTGGCAAAGTAGAACTACCCGTAAAAGACAAAAAGAAAAAAACAACCGAAGTAGTTGAAGAAGAAGCAACAGTAAACGAAGAAGTTGCACAACCAGAAGAACCGGTAGTCGAAGAAGTTCAAGAAACAACCCCTGAACCACAAGTAGAAACTCCCTCACCAAAGCCTGAAGAAAAGCCCGATGAAAATTTCATTATAAGAAAGAAGATAGAACTTGTTGGTCCCAAAATTATGGGCAAAGTTGTATTGGAAGACCCAAAGAAGAAAGAGGAAAAGAAAGACGATAAAAAACCGATAGATAAAAAACCTCGCGAACGCAAACGCATTGTGCGCAACGAACAACGCAAACCGGTAGAGTTTGACACAGAGCACGAAAAGAAAGTTCGCAACTTCCGCGAAAAAGAAGAACGCAGAAAAGCATCGGGTGTGCCAGATACCAAACCAGGAGGTGCAGCACCGGAGATAACCGAAAAGCAGATTGAAGATAAAATTCGCGCCACCATGGCAAAAATACAGTCGCAGACTTCAAAAAGCGACCGTAGCAAATTGCGCAGAGGAAAACGCGAAGCCATTCAAGAAAAATTAGCAGCACAACAAGAAGGAGTTGATAACAGTAAACTTCAAATTACCGAGTTTATTTCGGTAAGCGAATTGGCAAGTTTAATGAATGTGCCACCTGTTAAGGTAATTCAAACTTGTATGGGCTTAGGCGTCATTGTTTCTATCAACCAACGTTTAGATGCAGAGATAATTGAGCTGGTAGCATCGGAACACAACTTTGAAGTAGAGTTTATTTCAGTGCAAGACCAATCGGCATTTGAAGAGGAAGAAGAAGACAAACCAGAAGATTTAATAACCCGCGCACCAATTGTTACAATAATGGGGCACGTTGACCACGGTAAAACATCATTGCTCGATTACATACGCAAAACAAATGTGGTAGCAAAAGAAGCCGGTGGTATAACACAACACATTGGAGCATACGAGGTAACTACAAATGCCGGAAAACACATCACATTTTTAGATACCCCGGGGCACGAAGCATTTACCGCAATGCGTGCCCGTGGTGCCAAAGTTACAGACGTAGCTGTAATAGTGGTTGCTGCCGATGATGCAGTAATGCCACAAACCAAAGAGGCTATCAACCACGCTCAAAGTGCTAATGTGCCAATGATTTTTGCCATCAACAAAGTGGATAAAGACGGAGCAAATCCCGAAAAAATTCGCGAACAACTTTCAACCATGAATATTTTGGTAGAAGAATGGGGTGGCAAATATCAAAGCCAAGAAATTTCGGCCAAGAAGGGATTAAATATTGATGCCCTGTTAGACAAGATATTGTTAGAGTCGGAAATACTTGACTTGAAAGCCAACCCTAACAAAGCCGCAATGGGAACCATTGTAGAAGCATCGTTGGATAAAGGAAGAGGATATGTAGCCACAGTTTTGGTACAAGCCGGCACCATGCGCGTGGGCGATATGATTGTGTGCGGACCTTATTACGGTAAAGTAAAAGCCATGTTCGACCACATCGGCAACAAAAAGAAAGAAGCCGGACCTTCGGTACCTGTGCAGATTTTAGGTTTGAATGGCGCACCACAAGCGGGCGAAAAATTCAAAGTTTTCGATAACGAACAAGACGCGAAAAACCAAGCACAAAAACGGGCACAATTGGAGCGCGAAACCAGCATCCGCACTAAAAAACATATTACTCTCGATGAAATTGGCAGACGTTTGGCATTGGGTACATTCAAAGAGCTTAACCTCATTATTAAAGGAGACGTGGATGGCTCGGTAGAAGCCTTGGCAGATTCATTGTTGAAACTTTCTACCGATGAAATTCATGTGCGCGTAATTCACAAAGGTGTAGGACAAATTTCCGAATCGGATATTAACCTTGCAGTAGCATCCGATGCCATCGTAATTGGCTTTAACGTGCGCCCTTCAATAAATGCAAAACGCATTGCCGAAAACGAAAACATTGAGGTAAAATTATACTCCATCATTTACAACGCTATCGAAGAAATTAAGAGCGCGATGGAAGGGCTACTTGAGCCGAAGGTAGAAGAGAAAATCATTGGAAATATAGAAGTAAAACAAGTATTCAACATAACTAAAGTGGGTACTATTGCGGGTTGCTACATGAAAGATGGAAGAATTTACCGCAACTCTAAGGTGCGTGTTATTCGCGATGGAATAGTAATGCACACTGGCTCATTGGTTGCTCTTAAACGCTTTAAAGACGAAGTAAAAGAGGTGGTTGCCGGAATGGAATGTGGTCTTCAAATTAAAGACTACCAAGACATACAAGTAGCCGACTTAATTGAAGTATTTGAAGAAATAGAAGTGGCTAGAAAGTTGTAGTAACTAAAGTTATATTTTTCATTATTCGCAAATTTCGGTAAACTAAAAAAAGACGCAAATGCGTCTTTTTTTAGTTTACCGTCCAATCACGCGACAAGTAAGCCCTATATTTAGTTTACAATATGCTATTGAACACCAACAATAATCACTTTGGTGCCTACAGCAAAACTACCACCAGTATGATGTAATCTAATTTGAGTTACATTGGCTGATGTTGTGTATCTACCTCCATAAATATGCTCACCTGCACCACCGTTATTATTCCCAGTTTCATGAGATAAAAAACGAGCAAACCCATCAGGTCCACGCATAAGAGATACTTTTATATACCTCCCTTCATTTGCTGACATTGTTCCAATCTCGGGATAATTTCTGCGAGCCATACCTGTGTTACCTTCATATGCATGGAAATGTTGCGAATAATAATTTGTGGCTGTGTAGTTACCATTGAAAAACATTCGAACCTCCCCTCCAACGGTTGAAGATGTTGTAAAGTAAATTTCATATACACTTGCGGCATCTAAATCTAAGCCAGTAATGTCAATATTTTGCGAGGCAGCACTAAGGGTGGTCTGATACATTTTTTTATAAGCAGCGGCCGATTTTTGTAAAGTTGCATCTGGAAATTTTATCCCATCAACACCAGCCGTTCCGCCAATATGAAGTTTAGCCGTTGGGGCAACTATTCCAATACCAACATTTCCAGAGTTTAGCATAAAAAGACCATCAGTAGAAGTCTTAAAATTATTATTTGAAATTGGAAACTGATAGGCATTTGAAGATAGGTATCCAGCCACAGTACCGCCTGAACCTGTAGTTGTAGAAGCCGTATAGGTTCCATTGGTTTGCAATTCAAAGAACATAGTACCACCGCTACAAGCGCCACCAAGACTTCGTGCACGAATTTCAAACTCGGTTGGATGTACAGCTGTTCTTCTAACATCTAAGGTGAAATCTTGAGCTCCGGTATGAGATCTGTAGTTCTGAGTGGGTACTTGCATCCAATCGGTTGTAGCACCTGCATAATAAGGATCTAAAATCTCATAAGAAGCCGCATTTATAGTTCCGCAAAAATGGTGCGACTCTCTGATAGAAACATAAGTACCCGCTCCATTACTCTTAAATGTTCCCAAATAAACATAGTCGCCTGCGTTTGCGCCAATAGTCCGAGAAAATGTTGTAATTAACCTTTTATGAAGAGCATCCTGGCTGTTTAAAACAACATCATTAGCAGAGGTAAGCACTTGACTCCAACTACCCCAATCACTTACATTTGTTCCTGCCGCATTGCCATTTCTATAAAAAATACCCCCATCATTAAAATGTAACTGATGGTCATTATTACCAGAGTTGTCATTCCAAGGAGCCATTGTAATCAAGCCGCCATATGTACCAGTACCCGGAGCTCCAATTGTCGCTCTTTCTTTAAATTCATACGCCATTTGATTAGAGTATGTACTTGGCGCAGCATTTACCGACCGAGTATCGTTGATAAATGTCCTACCAATGAAATTACCTGTTGATGTAACATTATTAAAAGTAGGACTAGAAGATGTTGCAATATCTTGTACAGTTCCAATTGTCCATGTTCTATTTGCACTTAAATCTTGTGCTCCCGCAGAAACACTCGTTTGGTTAGCAGTTGCTGCAAGTGTAATTGTTCTTGCACTTGGCACGGCATCTGTAATTCCATAACCAGAAAGTGTAGTTGGCTTACCAGTAACCTTAGTCCAAGCAACATCATTGATATCAGCATTTGTAACTGTTCCATTTAAAATTTTAGCACCCGTAACTGCATCATCGGCAATTGCAGGGTTAGGATAACTACCAGATAAATTACCACCTGCTGCTCCGCTTGGTGGCAATGCACTTGGTGTGCCAGCAACATCGCTGTATTGCACTTGTGCAAATTCATAAGCTGAGTTTCCATTGTTTCTTCTTAATACTTGATTGCCTGATGATGAGGCTACGCCACTTACGGGACTTGAACCATTACCAATTATTGCGCCTGTTACGGTGTTTACACCAGTGCCGCCATTTTGAACACGAAGTACATTATTCACTTTTGCAGTTAAGTCTATCGTGTTATTTTGAATATCATCATTGGTAATTGTTCCATCCAATATTTTATTTCCCGTAACTGCATTATTGGCAATAGTCGGATTCGGATAAGTTCCGGTTAAATCGCCACCTGCAGTTCCGCTTGGTGGGCCGCCTGCACCATCGCCTACCGCTTTCCATGCCGTGCCATCCCAAAAATCAACGCGGTTTAAATTTGTATCAAACACTAATAAGCCTTTGTTGGCACTCACCAACGAACTGCCTAAAGTTGTTTTTTCGGCTGTAGTTAAGCGAGGTATGTAAAAGCCTTTATTGGTAATATCGGTAGCAAACACTGCTTTGGCGGTATCGGTAGTAACACTACCCGCAACAAAGCCGCGAGTGGCAATTACTTTATCGCTTGCTTTGGCATTTCCTGCCACATCAAGTTTTTGTTCGGGTGTAGAAGTGCCAATTCCAACGCGCCCTGTTTGGGCTATGACGGTAGAAAATGAAACCAAAAATAGAGTAACAAATAATGTGTAAATTTTTCTCATAGCTGGTGATGCTTTTGCATGTTTTAATATTATACCAAATATTACAAAACAACAATCGTGCCAATTCCTTCAGTTTCAACTTTATCAAAAAGTAAACTATCTCAAATTTGCTTTCTTACGCAACAGTTTAGCAGCATCGTAATCTTAAACCATATTAAAGAATATACTAACCCCAATATTTTACTGAAAGTTAAATGAGAATAAGTGTTATTATTACTTTCGGCAGTAAAATAGTTTGTAGAACATAGGTAGATACAAGCGATAAATTGCATCTACTGACTTTAATCATACTATTGTCATTTTATTGTCATAATCTGCGGCAAAGCCGCCCGATACTTTTGGCTCGTCAAAAAAAACAAAAGAAGTAAGGCATGAGTGTTTTGTACATATTGATTGGTTTTAGTTTGGTGCTTGCGGTGGGCTTTTTGGCTGCCTTTATCATCAGTGTAAAAAGCGGTCAGTATGACGATGAATACACGCCATCGGTTCGCATACTTTTTGACGATAAACCAACATCATCTTCTTCACCAAAAGCCAAGCCATAAAATATGGAAATTGAAAAATTCAGTTACGACAATCGCTACACAAGAAACTTTGCAATAGCAACGTTTGTGTGGAGTTTAGTAGGAATGCTTGTGGGGCTTATTGCAGCCCTGCAACTTTTGATACCCGAGTTAAACTTTATTGAGCAAGCAACCTTTGGTCGGCTGCGCCCACTACACACCAATGCGGTGATTTTCGCATTTGTGGGCAATGGTATTTTTATGGGTGTGTATTATTCCTTGCAGCGTTTATGTAAAACGCGCATGTGGAGCGATACACTTAGCGCCATCCATTTTTGGGGTTGGCAATTAATTATAGTAGCAGCCGCAGTAACCCTTGTTTTTGGATTCACCTCTGGTAAAGAATATGCCGAACTGGAGTGGCCGATAGATGTAGCCATAACCATTGTATGGGTTGTGTTTGGCATCAATATATTTGGTACAATTCTTACACGCAGAGAAAGACATTTGTACGTAGCCATTTGGTTTTACATAGCAACTTGGATAACAGTTGCCATGCTTCACATTGTAAACTCCATGGCAATTCCGGTGAATATATTGAAAAGCTATTCTATGTATGCCGGAGTTCAAGATGCGCTCGTGCAATGGTGGTATGGACACAATGCAGTAGCATTTTTCTTAACAACCCCATACCTCGGCTTGATGTACTACTTTTTGCCAAAAGCAGCTGGCAGACCGGTTTATTCTTACCGCCTTTCTATCATTCACTTTTGGGCTTTGATATTTCTATACATCTGGGCGGGGCCGCATCACTTGCTTTACACAGCTTTACCCGATTGGGCACAGAGTTTAGGCACAGTATTTTCGGTTATGTTACTTGCACCAAGTTGGGGCGGAATGATAAATGGTTTGCTAACCCTACGTGGTGCTTGGGACAAAGTACGCGATGATGTGGTGCTGAAGTTTTATGTTGTTGCTATTACAGCTTACGGTATGGCAACATTTGAAGGACCATTGCTTTCAATTAAAAGCGTAAATGCTATTTCGCATTATACCGACTGGACAATTGCTCACGTTCACGTTGGCGCGTTGGGTTGGAATGGCTTTTTGACATTCGGCATTCTTTTCTGGTTGATTCCAAAATTGTTTCAAACAGAATTGTATTCGCGCAAGTTGGCCAATATTCACTTTTGGTTAGGTACCTTAGGTATATTGTTTTATGTAGTGCCACTGTATTGGGCAGCTTTAGCGCAGTGGTCTATGTTGCGCCAATTTACACCAGAAGGCATTTTAAAGTATCCAAACTTTATAGAAACAGTAACAGCAATAATGCCAATGTATTACCTACGTGCTTTTGGTGGCTCGTTGTATTTAATTGGCGCTTGCTTTGGCGTGTGGAACTTAATAAAAACAGCTAAACAAGGTAAGTTTCTTGCAAACGAAGATGCCGAAGCACCAGCATTGCCAAAAACTTATGAAACACATAGCAACGAACACTGGCACCGTTGGATAGAGCGCAAACCAATTCAATTGCTATTGCTATCATTTATTGTAGTGGGCATAGGTGGTGTAATTGAGTTTGTACCTACGTTTTTGGTACAATCAAATATTCCAACCATTGCAAGTGTGAAGCCATACACTCCACTTGAATTGCAAGGACGTGATTTGTACATCCGCGATGGTTGTTATGTATGCCACTCGCAAATGATTCGCCCTTTCCGAGCTGAAGTTGCAAGATATGGCGATTACTCAAAGGCGGGTGAATTCGTATATGATTACCCATTCCAGTGGGGGTCTAAACGTACCGGCCCAGATATTGCACGCGAGGGAGGAAAATATCCGGATAGCTGGCATTATAACCACATGGACGACCCACGCACCATGAGCCCGGGTTCTATCATGCCGCCATATCCTTTTATGTTGGAAAATGATTTAGACATCAGCACTACCGAATCTAAAATTCGGGCTATGCAAATACTTGGAGTTCCATATCCAAAAGGTTACGAAAAAATTGCCAACCAAGATTTGGAAAAACAAGCGAAGAAAATTCAAGCTAACTTGAAAAAAGATGGTATAGAAACAAGCGAAAAGAAAGAAATCATTGCCATGATAGCCTATTTGCAACGCTTGGGTACAGATTTAAAACCTAATGAAACCCCAACGAAGTAAGAGTATTTAAACACTATTTAAAACGAGAAGTATGTTCAGTTTTATAAAAAAATACGCCACAACTATATCTGGCATTGACCTTTATCCAAGCATTTCGTTAGTGATTTTTGTAACACTTTTTGTTGCCATGTTTCTATTTGTAATAAAGGCAAACAAAAAGTACATACAAGAGTTAGAAAACATTCCCTTTCACGATTAACTCAATAAAAATCGAATATTATGAACAGCAGTTTTATAAATAAAAGTTTAAAAGCCTCACTGATGTTAGCCGCATCAATTGTGTGGAATGCGGGATTTGCTCAAGAAGCAACACCAGCAGCAGCAAGTGCAAACACCGAAAGCAACCTGATGATGTTTATGTTGGTAGGTACAGCAGCAATACTGCTTTTGGGTATTTTATTATTAGGCAACGTAATGGTAAAATTAGCAAAGTTGTTAGTTGAAAAAGAGAAAGGTAAAGTGCTATTGATATTGCTCTCTTTTATTGGCACATCATTATTTGCTCAAGAACCTGCAGCAGTAGCAACCAATACTGCCGTTGTTTTCAACTGGGATTTAATAGCCGCAATTGCGGTTATATCATTAGAACTATTCACCATTTTGTTTTTGCTGTATATGATAAACAAAATGGCCGCTTCGCTATCTGATAAAAAAGAAGAGCAGAAACCAGCTTTTCAACTTCCACGATTGTTTGATAGCATCAATGCATCGGTTGCTATTGAAAAAGAGGCCGATATTATGCTCGACCATGATTATGACGGTATTAAAGAGTTGGACAACGACCTACCGCCATGGTGGAGATATGGGTTTTACATTTCAATAGTTTGGTCTTTTGCATACTTGTATTACTACCACGTGTATGGCGCACCACTTAGCGAAGAAGAGTACAACACCGAAATAATGGAAGCAAAAGCGGAGGTAGATGCCTACATGAAAAAAAGTGCAAACAACGTAGATGAAAGCAATGTTACTTTGGCGGATGCTTCGGGCATAAAAGAAGGCTTAGATGTTTATAAGAACAACTGCGCTGCCTGCCACGGCAATAGTGGCGAAGGCGGTGTTGGACCCAATGTAACTGATGCTTATTGGCTGCATGGGGGCGATATTGCAAGTGTGTT
>Ga0209573_1001244_pt1 | contig 41255 bp, 31 predicted proteins | sample TNRBio252014_DNA_FD_185870 | JGI IMG/M metagenome (GOLD analysis project Ga0209573, IMG submission 185870) | Wastewater treatment Type I Accumulibacter community from EBPR Bioreactor in Madison, WI, USA - TNR Reactor_6/25/2014_ DNA (SPAdes)... | ecosystem: Engineered > Bioreactor > EBPR >...
TTCGGCATCGAGAACCTGCGCGAGCTACTGCAGATCCACCGGGAAAACGCCGAACATGAAGGCTCGGGGCTGGCATCGGAGCCGAGTGGGCCCTGATCGGCCGGTTACGGCCGTGTAGGTGATCATGCCGACCACACCCGGAAAGGCGCTGGTCGCTGCGAGCGCGGTGCGGACGGCGTCCGGATCGGCCGAGCCGGCGCGGCCGATCGCATCCGCCAGCAGGTTGACGGTGTCGAAGCCCAGCGGCGCGAACGCATTGGGCGGCGGGGCGCCGAACTTCGCCGTGTACGCGGCGACGAACGCCTTCATCTCCGGCGTGTCCACGCCGAGAAAGCGATGGGTGGTAAAGAAGATGCCGGCGATCGCCTTGCGCTTCGAGACATCGACGATGTCGGCGTCGTCCCATCCGTCGCCGGAAAGCAGCGGCACGTCGATGCCGGCGCCCCGCACCTGCTCGATCAGGGTGACCGCGGTGCGCGGCATGCTGGCGGCGTAGATCGCCTGCGGCTGCGGGTCGGCAGCCTTGAACTCCGCGATCAGCGCGCTGAAGTCGCGCAGGTCGGCGGCGTACGTCTTCCTGTCGACGCTACCGCCCAACGTCCGGAAGGCGCTGTCGAAGAAGTGGCCGACGGTGCGCGTGTAGATGAAGCCCTCGTCGATCCACAGGGCCAAGGTTGCAGCCTTCAGCGTGTCGTGGGCATAGGCGGCCATCACCTGTGCCTGCGCGTCGTCGCCATAGGCGGCGAGGAACAACTGATCGCCTACCTGCTCCGGCAGGTCCGGCGCCGTGGCCCCGGAGGTGACGAACGGCCGCCCGGCCGCCTGGAACACCCGGCCCACATCGAGCGCGAAGGTGGAATCCGAATAGCCGATGCCGGCGACCGCGCTTGGCTGAGCCTTCAGTTGCGCCGCCACCGCGTCGGCGGCGGTCTCGGACCGGCTCTGCGTGTCTACCGGAACCAGCTGCAGCGGCCGGCCGAGAACGCCACCGGCGGCATTGCGCTGCTCGACGGCAAGCTGCGCGCCCTGGAAGGAGGGCAGATCCAGGACCGCCTGCGGTCCGCTGAGATTGAAGGCGGCAATCACCGTGATCGCATCTGCCGCGCTGCTCGCGCCGGCAGCGAGCGTCAGGATCAGACCCGAGACCAGAAAGGCGAGCGTGCGCAGCGCGATCATCAGCGGCTCTCCTCGATTGCCGTGGCGGAGGCGTTCCATCAGCTCTGCTGGCGCAAAGTAGTCGGGCCGGCAGCGCCGAAGCAAGGAGAGGTTGAACAACGGAGCGTTCGCGGCGCGTCTGTGAGGTGTCAGCGGCGGCGCCGGAGCGCCGGCCGCTGCAGACCCCAGGCCCGTCCGAACGTCAGGCGGAAACGTCGCTCAGCGGGATGCCCAGCGCTTTCGCGATGCCCTCGCCGTAGGCCGGATCGGCCTTCAGGCAGTTGCCGATGTGGCGGATCTGGATTTCCCGCGGTGCGTCACCGATCGAGCGCGCGGTGTTTTCGAACAGCGCCTGGCGCTGCGCCTGGTCCATCAGCCGGAACAGCATCCCCGGCTGCGAGTAGTAGTCGCTATCCTCCCGGTGATCCCAATGATCGGCGGCTCCGCTCAGGCCCAGCGGCGGCTCGCGATAGTCCGGCTGCTGCTGCCACTCGCCGGAGCTGTTCGGCTCGTAGCCAAGCCGGCTGCCGTGGTTGCCGTCGGTGCGCATCGCGCCGTCGCGGTGATAGCTGTGCACCGGGCAGCGGGGCGCGTTCACCGGGATCAGGTGGTGGTTGACGCCCAGCCGGTAGCGCTGCGCGTCGCCGTAGGAGAACAGGCGGCCCTGCAGCATCTTGTCCGGCGAAAAACCGATGCCGGGCGGCACGTTGGCCGGATTGAAGGCGGACTGCTCGACCTCGGCGAAGAAGTTCTCCGGGTTACGGTTCAGCTCCATCACGCCGACCTCGATCAGCGGATAGTCCTTGTGCGGCCAGATCTTGGTGAGGTCGAAGGGGTGGTAGGGCACCGTCGCCGCGTCCGCTTCCGGCATGATCTGCACCTTCAGCGTCCAGCGGGGGAAATCGCCGCGCTCGATGCTGTCGTAGAGATCGCGCTGATGGCTCTCACGGTCCTTGCCGATCACCGCCTCGGCTTCCGCGTCGGTCAGGTTGCGGATGCCCTGCTGCGACTTGAAGTGGAACTTGACCCAGTAGCGCTCGCCGGCAGCGTTGATGAAGCTGAAGGTGTGGCTGCCGAAGCCGTGCATGTGCCGGTAGGTCGCCGGGATGCCGCGGTCGCTCATCACGATGGTGATCTGGTGTAGCGCTTCCGGCAGAGAGGTCCAGAAATCCCAGTTGTTCTTGGCGCTGCGCAGGTTGGTGCGCGGGTCGCGCTTGACCGCGTGGTTGAGGTCGGGGAATTTCAGCGGGTCGCGCAGGAAGAACACCGGCGTGTTGTTCCCGACCATGTCCCAGTTGCCTTCCTCGGTATAGAACTTCACCGCGAAACCGCGGATGTCGCGCTCCGCATCCGCCGCGCCGCGCTCGCCGGCGACGGTGGTGAAGCGGGCGAACAGTTCGGTCTTCTTGCCGATCTCGGAAAAGATTCGGGCGCGGGTGTACTTGGTGATGTCGTGGGTGACGGTGAACGTGCCGTACGCGCCGGACCCCTTGGCGTGCATCCGCCGCTCCGGGATGACCTCGCGATCGAAGTGGGCCAGCTTCTCCAGGAACCAGATGTCCTGCAGCAGTTGCGGGCCGCGCGGACCCGCGGTCATCACGTTCTGATTGTCGGGCACGGGCACGCCCGCGGCTGTGGTCAGTTTTTTCTCGTCACTCACGGCTCTTCACTCCCTCTGTCGATCCAGGCGCACGCCCGAACGGATGCAACCGTGATCCCGGACTATCAACGTATCGACGCTTGGCCGGAAAGGGTTGTCAATCAATAGGCGTGTTCGAGAGGAAGTCTTTCCGATTGTTACCATCGATACAAACGCATTAAATGCGTTCGTTTGATTGAGTGGGTCGATTGAAAACGGAAATTCGGGGCGGCCCGCCACCGGGGGAGATCCGTCATGCCCGGCAGGGGGCGCCCCCCCCGGTCGCGTTTCCGCGACCCGCAGCAATGGTCGCTAGCTGTTGCGCTTCAGCATCCGATAGCCGATCAGTAGGACGATCGATCCCAGCACGGCGACGGCGAAACTCGCGATGTTGAAGCCATCGACGCCGCCGTAGCCCATCGACGTGGCGATGAACCCGCCGACCAAGGCGCCGGCGATGCCCAGCAGGATGGTGATGATGAAGCCGCCGGGGTCCCGGCCCGGCATCAGCAGCTTGGCGATCAGGCCCGCAATCAGGCCGAAGACGATCCAGGTGATGATCCCCACGGTCGTTCTCCTCAATATCAGGCGTTCGCACTCGAACGGGAATATCAGGCGTTCGTACTCGAACGGGCCTCGGACGCCGCCCTGAGTGCTCGGCATCTCGAGCCTTCGCGGAGCTAAACATGCGGGGCGGGCAAAGGTTCCCCGTGACCCGCGCGCGTTCCCCTCACGCCTTCCGCCCGGTCACGCAGTGGATGGCGAGCGTGGCGCAGAAGCGGCCCCGGGCGTGCCGTTCGGCGAGGTCGGCGAGCAGCCGGGCACCCGCGGCCGCGTCGATCGCGCCGCCAGCGGTCGAGCGGCGGACGGTCTCGGCGATGTCGAACACCCGGTCCGCGTCCGGCCAGCTTCGCAGCACCAGCGTCTGGATGAAGTAGTCCCGGATCGCGAGCCCGCGGTCGGCCAGCAGGTCGAGGATCTGGCGACCGATCAGCGGATTGCGAAAGCCTGCGGTCCAGTCGCGCACCACGACCGCCGCCGGCTGCGAGCAGTCGGAGGACAGGTGGAACGACGACCAGTCCGGCTCGCAGGCGGAGACCGCTCCGCCCGGCCGAACCAGCCGAGCCATCTCGGCGACCACCCGGGCCGGGTTCTCGATATGCTGCAGCGAGCGGTCGATCCGCACCCCGTCGAAGGCACCGTCCGGTTCTTCGACCGCGCGGGCGTCCGCCTGGCGCACCTCGATGCCCGCGCAGCCCGCCGTCTGCCGGCGCGCCGCCACCACCAGCTCGGCGCTGGCATCGAAGCCCACCACCCGGCCGAGCGGAGCGCGCACGTGCAGCCGCAGCAGGTCGAAGCCCATGCCGCACGCGAGGTCGGCGACGCGGGCGTCGGTGGCCAGGCCGAGCGCGTCGATCGCCCGTTCCTTGTAGACGCGAACGTCCGGAACGCCGTCGAGAAACCCGAGGCAGCCGAACAGCTTGCCCGCATCCGACGCGCCGTCCACGTCGCGGAAGCCGTCGGCGAGAAAGGTGCTCATCTGCGCCATCCGTTCGGCCGGTATTCATCCAGGCGTGCGATAGCCGACTGTCCAGTTTCCGGCAATGGTGAACCCGGTGCACGGCGGGGACCGCCCTTCCGGTTGCGCCGGCGGGGCACATCCCCTAGGCTTGACTCTTCGGAACAGAAACGGAACATTAGTGCGGGTCGCCGCCGTCCCCGGACCCGCTTCGCCGTAGCGGGCGGAGGGGGCGGTTGTCCCGATCGCCGCCAACGCTTCGAGGCTCGCATGCTGCAGGTCGCCCCTGTCTCCCAGCAGATTTGGGACATGAAGTACCGGCTGAAGACGCTCGACGGCGAGCCGCAGGACAAGACCATTCCCGATACCTGGCGGCGCGTCGCCCGCGAGCTCGCCCGCGCCGAGGCCGAGCCGGCCGCCTGGGAGGAGCGCTTCTACCAGGCGATGGAGGACTTCCGCTTCCTGCCGGCGGGCCGCATCCTCTCCGGCGCCGGCTCGGGCCGCCGGGTGACGCTGTTCAACTGCTTCGTCATGGGCGACATCCCGGACGACATGACGGGGATCTTCGAGCATCTGAAGCAGGCCGCGCTGACCATGCAGCAGGGCGGCGGCATCGGCTACGACTTCTCCTCGCTGCGCCCGAAGGGGGCGCCGGTCAAGGGCGTGGGCGCGGACGCTTCGGGGCCGCTGTCGTTCATGGACGTCTGGGACGCCATGTGCCGGACGATCATGAGCGCCGGCTCGCGGCGCGGGGCGATGATGGCGGTGATGCGCTGCGACCACCCGGACATCGAGGCGTTCATCGATGCGAAGCGGGAGCCCGGGCGGCTGCGCATGTTCAACCTCTCGGTGCTGGTGACCGACGCCTTCATGCAGGCGGTGAAGGAGGACGCGTCGTGGGAGCTGTCGTTCGACGGCGTCGTGCGCAAGAGCATGAAGGCGCGCGAGCTGTGGGACCGGATCATGCGCGCCACCTACGCGTACGCCGAGCCGGGGGTCGTGTTCATCGACCGCATCAACGCGCGAAACAATCTCTGGTATTGCGAGACGATCCACGGCACGAACCCTTGCGGCGAACAGCCGCTGCCGCCCTACGGAACATGCCTGCTCGGCTCGATCAATCTGGCCGCGCTGGTCGAGCGGCCGTTCGAGGCCGATGCCGGGATCGACGAGGGGCGGCTGGCCGAGGTGACGGCGACCGCGGTGCGGATGATGGACGACGTCATCGAGGTCTCCCACTATCCGCTGCCGGAGCAGGAGGCGGAAGCGCGCGCCAAGCGGCGCATCGGCCTCGGCGTCACCGGGTTGGCCGACGCGCTGATCCTGTGCGGCGCCCGCTACGGCGGCAGCGGCGCGGTGAAGTTGACCCGGGCGTGGATGCGCACCATCCAGCGAGCCGCTTATCTGGCCTCGGCCGACCTCGCCCGCGAGAAGGGCGCGTTCCCGCTGTTCGAGCGCGAGAAGTACCTGGCGGGCGAGACGGTCCGGGCCCTGGACGAGGACGTGCGCGAGGCGATCGCACGCCACGGCATCCGCAACGCGCTCCTCACCTCCGTCGCCCCCACCGGCACCATCTCGCTGTTTGCCGACAACGTCTCCTCCGGCCTGGAACCGGTGTTCAGCTTCCGCTACGTCCGCCACGTGCTGATGCCGGACGGCAACCGCCGCGAGGAGGAGGTGAGCGACCACGCCTACCGGCTGTTCCGCCGGTTGAAGGGCGAAGGTACCCCGCTGCCTGAGTACTTCGTCGATGCCCAGGCGCTGTCGCCCTCCGACCACCTGGTGATGCAGGCCGCGGTGCAGGAGTACATCGACAGCTCGATCTCGAAGACCATCAACTGCCCGGAGGATATCTCCTTCGACGACTTCAAGGACGTCTACCTGCAGGCCTACGAGCTGGGCTGCAAGGGCTGCACCACCTACCGGCCGAACGAGATCACCGGCGCCGTCCTGGAGGTGAAGGACAAGGGCAAGGAGAAGCCGGCGGCGGCCCAGGCGGAGCTGCCGCTGACCATGCCGGGTGCCGTGGCGCGGCCGCGCGATCTGGGGGATTCGGGAGCGATCGTGCACATGTTCCGGCCGCTGGACCGGCCGGAGGCGCTGCCCGGCAAGACCTACAAGGTGCGCTGGCCGGAGAGCGAGCACGCCCTCTACATCACGCTGAACGACATCGTCCAGGACGGCCGCAGACGTCCGTTCGAGGTGTTCATCAATTCCAAGAACATGGAGCACTTCGCCTGGACGGTGGCGCTGACCCGGATGATCTCGGCGGTGTTCCGCCGCGGCGGCGACGTCTCGTTCGTGGTCGAGGAGCTGAAGGCGGTGTTCGATCCCCGCGGCGGCCAGTGGATGCGCGGCCGCTACGTGCCCTCGCTGCTGGCGGCGATCGGCGAGGTGATCGAGACGCACCTGATCGACATCGGCTTCCTGCCCACGCCGGAGCGGGGGCGCGCCCCGGAGGTTCTCCGCTACGCCGAACCGGAGCGCCTGCCGGAACGGGTGCCCGAACGCGAGGTGGAGCGGGAGGCCGTGGCCGAAGCGGCACGTCCGGCCACCGGCCTCGCCCGCGACCCCCGCTTCCGCCAATGCCCGAAATGCGGTGCCCCCACCCTGATCCGCCAGGAGGACTGCGACACGTGTACCAGCTGCGGCCACTCGAAATGCGGGTGAGGGCGGTTCGCCGCCGCGGGACGTGCCTGGTTTCGAACAGGGCTGCGGGATGGCGGTGAAGTTACATCCGTGTTAACGTTCGCGCATTGAGAGTCTTTCGCGGTTGCGCGCGGATTGGCGGGTGCTCCCGCCGTTCTTGGGCAGGAAGGGGCGCCTCGCATGGCGACGCACACTCTCGAGGCCGACTTCCGGACCCCTTCAGGTGCGTCTTCCGTAAGGCTGGCGACCGCCGTGCTGCTGGCCGTGTTCCCCGTGGTCCTCGCCGGTGCTGCGTCCGCCGCTGACCGCCACGCCGCGGGGGGCGCTCATGCGGCACCAGCCACCCCCGCGGCCACTCCCGCGCCCACCCCCGCCGCGGCCCCGACCGAAGAGCGGCTGGTGATCAATCCGCCGAAGATCAGGATGTTGGAGGGCACGGCGCCGAAGACGACGCTGCTCGCCCTGCCGCCGCCCGGACCGCGCACCACCACCGAAAAGCAGCTCGACCTGAACGTGGTCTACACCGAGAGTGCGATCTTCAACCCCGCCACCGGGCGCAAGGAGCGGGTGCGGCTGCGCAGCTATACCGGCGGCGACGAGCCGGAGCGGCGCCCCTACGTCGCCCCCACCATCGACATCGCGCCGGGCGATACGGTGCGGATCACGCTGAACAACCGGCTGCCCGCCGACCCGTCGTGCTTCGAGCGGACCGGCGGCCCCAACATCCCGCACTGCTTCAACGGCACCAACCTGCACACCCACGGCCTGTGGGTGAGCCCGGCCGGCAACTCCGACAACGTGCTGCTGTCGATCAATCCGGGGGTCAGCTTCCAGTACGAATACAACATCCCGCCCGATCATCCCGCCGGCACCTTCTGGTACCACTCGCACCGCCACGGCTCGACGGCGCTGCAGGTCTCCAGCGGCATGGCGGGTGCCTTGATCATCCGCGGCGACCGGCTGCCGACGGCGGATGGCAACGGCGACATCGACACCCTGCTGAAGCGGCGCGACGGCAACCCGCTCACCGAGCGCGTGCTGGTGCTGCAGCAGATCCAGTACGCCTGCCTGGACGCGGAAGGCCGGATCAAGGTGCAGCGCAACGAGGCCGGGCAGGTGATCGCCTGGGTCTGCGACGAGGGCGACGTGGGCGGCATCGAGGGCTACGGCCCGCCGCCGGGCGATCCGCAAGCTCCCTCGCAGTTCGGCCCCGGCACCTGGGGCCAGTCCGGCCGCTATACCAGCATCAACGGCTTGGTGCTGCCCAACTTCCGGGCGCGCGCCGGCGACATCGAGCGCTGGCGCCTGATCCACGCCGGCGTGCGCGAGACGATCAGCCTGCAGTTCCGCCGCCTGAAGCCGGACGCGGCGCCGCCGGCATCGTTCGTGCCGGGAGACGTGGCGCGCTGGATCAGCGAGAACTGCACCGGCGAGCCGCTGCCCTACCACGTGTTCGCCCAGGACGGCCTGACGCTCGCCGCGGTGCGCCGGACGATGCGCACGACGCTGCAGCCGGGATACCGGGCGGACGCGCTCGTCGTCTTCCCCGAGCCCGGCAAGTACTGCGTCGTCAACGCCCAGATCCCGGCGGCCGCCAATGTCTCCCGCGCCGAGCCCAGCCGCGGCCTGCTGGGCGTCGTCGTCGTCGAGCCCGGGCGGGCGGTGGACGACGTGAACGCCTACGTCCGCGGGCAGCTGATCCAGGCGGCGCGGCGCGCCATGCCGCAGGCGGTGCGCGCCCGCGTCGTGGCCGATCTGGAGGACGGCCTGAAGCTCACCCGCTTCGTCGCCCACCGGGACGTGGCCGACGACGAGATCACCGGCACCCAGGAGTTGACGTTCCTGATCGACCTGCAGGCGCAGCCGCCGGTGTTCGGCATCGGCGCCGCCGGCATTCCGCCGCGGCCGTACGATCCGCAGCGCATCGACCGGACGCTGATGCTGGGCGGTGCGGAGGAATGGACGCTGCGCTCGGGCTTCGCCGGCCATCCGTTCCACATGCACGTCAATCCGTTCCAGATCGTCCGCATCCTCGATCCCCAGGGCCGCGACGTGAGTGCGCCGGACGCGGTGGACGACGCCGGCGGCGCGCCCGATCCCCAGTATCCGGGGTTGAAGGGGGTGTGGAAGGACACGCTGTGGGTGAAGAGCCTGACGCCGCCGGCGCCGGCGGGCAGCGGCACCTACACCGTCGTCGTCCGCAGCCGCACCGAGCGCTACCTGGGCGATGCGGTGCTGCACTGTCACATCCTGGACCACGAGGACCAGGGGATGATGGAGAACATCCGCTTCGCGCTGCCCGACGGCAGCGGCGGCGTCACCTCCGGCCACCATTGACCGCACGGCCCGCAGGCCGGGTCTGGTGAGGGGTCGTGCTCCAATTGTTTGATTTTTGGAGCAAGTAAATCCGATCAAGCGATTCCGCTTAATCGGATATTACTCTAGCCGTCCGCGTCTTCGGCCAGGTGGCCGACGCAGCAGATCACCTCCCCCAGCACCGCTTCCACGGCCTCGATCGCGTGCTCGCGTGTGGGATGAATGCCGCTGCTGCCGCCGTCGAAGCCGAAGGGTCGCGCGTCCCAGCCCTCGTCCACCTGAACCACCGCCGCCGTGCCGTCCTCGGCCACGCTGATGATTCGCGAATGCGTCCACTGCATCAGCGGTCTCCGACCTGTGTGCGTCGTGTATCGACGTTGGGCGGGCGGGGCGTCCGCGCAAGGCCGGATCCGCGGCCGGCTGGGGAGGCCGGCTGGGGAGGCCGGATGGGGAGGCCGGATGGGGGAGGGGAGTGGCCGCGGTCACCGACAGGGGCGGCGGCGCGGCCCATGATGGGGGCGAATCGACCCGGTGAGGAGACGGAGATGCGCCACCGATCCACGATGCACGCCGGCCCCACGCCCGGGCTGCTGATGGCACTTGCCCTGCTGGCGGCGATGCTGTCGGGCCTGCTGGCGCTGGCCGGCGCCGGCAAGGCCGGGGCCCAGTCCGCCGTGCCTGGCACCACGCCCTCCACCACACAGATCGACGGCATGCACGACGACCTGCCGCCGGGCATCCGCAAGGCGCGGCCGAGCGGCTCGGTGCCCGCCGACCTGCCGGGTCGGACGGAGCGGGACTGCGCCGTGCTGCGCGCGGTGGAGGTCTACCCGGTGGTGGGCCCGCGCACCGCGGTCGCCCTCTCCCCCGCTGACCTGCCGGGCGTCACCCCCGACGGCCCCTGTCCGCCCGCACCGTAGCGCCGGCGCCACCGACCGCCCTTCCGCACCCGCAGGCCGGCCTTCACCCGCCGCGATCCGGCTCGGGGTGGGGGCGGGTGAGGGACACGGAGCCCGAGTGGGCGCGATCGATGGCCGCGGCACATTCCCCCTCTGTTCGGATGTTCATTGCTCCCTCGCAACTGCGGAGGATCCTGGGAGCGTGAGCGCGTCGGCCGGCCGTTCGGTTCCCGGATGCAGCAGCTTCTCGCGGGAATGGAACCGGATGCGCATCCCGAAGTTGGTACGGGCAGGCACGGGCGGCAAGCGGCCGCGCAGCAGAAGGGGGCTTCGATGAATCTCCGCGCCATGGCGATCGTGCTCGCCGGCGGGAAGGGTACGCGTCTCGCGCCGTTGACCAACGAGCGCGCCAAGCCGGCCGTATCCTTCGCCGGGAAGTACCGGATCGTCGACTTCGTGCTCAGCAACCCGGGCAACAGCCGGAACTTCTCGATCGCCGCCACGTGGCCGAATTCGGCGACGCCGAGTGCACGGCCGACGGCCGCATCGTCCGCTTCATCGGGAAGGACCCGGAGACACCGGGCGTGCCGGGCCGGCCCGAGGGCGTGCTGGCCGCTGCGCACGCCGAGCTATCCCCACCCGCCCGCCGGCTTCGACGCGATGCAGGTGGACACGTCCGGCTTCGCCGGGGCGTCGCTGGACTTCCGACGGCTCCGTCGTCTGCGGTGCGGTCACCCGCTCGATCCTGGGCCGGCGCATCCACGTGCGCATGGACGCGGTGGCAGAGGACTGCATCATCCTGAACAACGGCCACATCGGCCCGGGTGCTCACATCCGCCGGACGATCATCGACAAGAACGCGCATGTCGCCGCAGGAGAACGGATCGGCTTTGATGCGGAGATCGACCGGCAGCGCTCTCACGACAGTCCCGGAGGAATCGTTCGTGTGCCGGGCAAGCGGTCGCCGGTGGAGCTTTCGGCAATCGGCGTTTGATACAAGGAGCGATGGCTGGCTGATGAGTTGAGAATCGCCGCCGAATTCGTTCGGGCCGTTGAGACGCGTGAGGGTCCATGACAGGAGCGCCCGGATCGTCGGAAATGCCGGCGCACACGGCTGACGGGCCGGAGGTCGGCGCGTTTCCGACGGCTGCCGGGAGCGCGCAAGCATACGCACCGGACATCTCGCACCGCCCGATCCGCGTGGTGTTGCTGGGGCTGGTGGTGGGCGTGCTCGCGCCGCTGCTGCTGCTCATTACGGGATACGGCCTCTGGATCATCCACCTGCAGCGTGCGGAGGTCGATCAGGGACTGCGGGCGACGGTGCGTGCGCTGGCGTTCGACGTGGACCAGGACGTCGAAGGGGTGCGCTCGGCCCTGCGCACGCTCGCGCTTTCCTCGCTCCTGGACACACCCGACGACCTCTCCGCGTTCCATGAACAGGCGACCAGGGCCGCCGAACCGTTCGACGGATGGATCGTCCTCGGCGACCGCGACATGCGGCAGATCGTCAACACCCGGCTCCCGTACGGCAGCCCGCTGCCGGCGCTCAGTCTCCCCGAACTCAACAGACGCACCATGACCACCGGGCTGCCTTCCGTGTCGGGGCTGTTCATGGGCAACGTCGCCCAGCGTCCGATCGTGGCCGTCAGTGCGCCGGTCTACGGGGCGGCGGGCGTCCGCTACGAGCTGCGCATGGCGTTCGTTCCGGAGCGGTTCACCCGGTTGCTGCAAGCGCAGGCCAGGCCCGCAGGCTGGGTCTCGCTACTGCTCGACGCGCATCATCAGGTGATCGCCCGATGGCCACCCGACGGCAAGTCGGGTACCGCGTTCGACGAGGCGATCAAGGCGGCGCTGGAACAGGCTGCCGACCAGCCCGACCGGGATATCGTCCACGGCGTGGAGTTCGCCGGCCGGGAATACATCGTCTCCATCACCCGATCGGACCTGACCGGCTGGCTGACGGTGGTCGCCGCACCGGAAAGTCTGGTGACCAACCCGGTCACGCGCGCGACCCTCATTCTGGCCGGTGGTGCTCTCTTTTCGCTGTGCCTCGCGATCCTGGCGGCGCTGGTCATCGGCCGGCGCATTGCGGTGCCTCTGCAGGCGCTCGCCGGCCAGGCCGAAGGGATCATGCGCGGCGCGGTCACCCCGGCCGGGCGGCAGCCGGTGCGGGAGATCGACGAGGTGTGTCGGGCCCTGCTCGACGCCAGCGACGATTATCGCCGGCACACCGAGACACGGCTCAGCCTGGAGCGGGAGAAGCGAGCCAGGGAACTGGCGGAATTCAGCCGCGCCGAGATGGAGAAGCGCGAACGCAAGAGCCGCCGCCTGATCGAGTCCAACCTGATCGGTGTCCTCATCGCCGACGAGCATCGGGTGATCGAAGCCAACGGCGTGTTCCTCGGCATGCTGGGCGACGAGGCCGCTGCGACTGGTACGGGCCGGGATGCCGACTCGTCGATGACGACGCTCCCCGAGGCCGTGGGCGACGGCGTCCCGCTCGGCCCCCTGTCCCCGGCGCCGGTCCTCGCAGGTCCGTTGCTGCAGGAGCCGCTGCTGGACGAGGCGGCGATGCGGCACCTGCGCGAGAATGGCGAGATCGCGCCGTTCGAAACCCTGCTTCTGCGCAGGGACGGCCGGCGCATCCCGGTGCTGGTGGGAGCAGCCCGGATCGAGGAGGAGACGCCCGGAATGAACTGGGTGTGCTTCGTCGTCGACCTGTCGCAGCAGCGGCAGACGGCCTCGGACCTGAAGCGCAGCGAGGAGCGCTATCGGGGGCTGGTGGAGGCGATCTCGTCGATCGTCTGGACCGCGAATGCGCGCGGCGCGATCGTCGAGATGCAGCACTGGTCCGAACTCACCGGCCAACCCCCGCAGGAAAGCGCCGGGCGCGGCTGGCTGCAGGCACTGCACCCGGAGGACCGGCCGGCGACGCTGGCAAACTGGAGCCATGCGATCGACAACCGGATGCCGCTCGACCTCGAGTACCGGGTGCGCAACCGCAACGGCCGTTACCGTTGGTATCACGCGCGCGGTGCACCGGTGCTCGACGGCGATGGCGCGGTTCGCGAGTGGGTCGGCGTCTGCTTCGACATCGACGAGCGCAAGGCGGCGGCCACCCGGCAGCTGCTGCTGATGGCGGAGCTGGATCACCGGGTGCGCAACATCCTGTCGACGATCCAATCGATGATCTCGCTGACCGGCGCCGGCGCCGCCTCGAAGGAGGAGTACGCCGCCCTGCTGCAGGGGCGCGTCTCCGCGATGGCGCGAACGCACGGGCTGCTCAGCCGCGAGACGTGGCACGGTGCCACCCTGATGCAGATCGTGCGCGACGAGGTTGCCCCCTACCTGGCGGATTCGGACAGCATCGACATCGACGGCGACCCCGAGTTCACCCTGCGGCCGAAGGACGCTCTGGATTTCGCACTGGTGATCCATGAGCTGATGACGAACGCCGCCAAGTACGGCGCGCTGTCGGTGCCCGGCGGCCGGCTGAGCATCCGCTGGCACGTCGTCCCGGGCCAGGAACTGCTGGTGTTCAAGTGGCAGGAGAGTGGCGGGCCACCGGTGCAGCCGTACCGGCGCCAGGGCTTCGGCACGCGGCTGATCGATGCCGTCTTCAGTCACAGCCTCGGCCGGTTCGCCAGCTGCGACTTTCTGCCGTCGGGCGTGTCGTGCACGCTCACGATGCCGACACGCCCGACGCCGGACCCGGTTCGCAACGAAGGCCACTCCGGGCCCGCCGCCGGCGAGGGGGATGCGAAGGCCCCGGACCCGCAGCTGGCGGATGCGATGCCGGAGGGGCGGATCCTCATCGTCGAGGACGAACCGCTGATCGCCATGGAGCTGCACCGGCTGGTCGTCCAGGCCGGCCTGGACGTCAGCGGGCCGGCCGGCACGCTGGACCAGGCGCTCGACCTCGCGTCGGACGAGACGCTGACCGGCGCCATCCTCGACATCAACCTGGGCATGGAAACCAGCTATTCGGCCGCCGATCGGCTGATCGGCAACGGCGTGCCGGTGATCTTCGTCACCGGCTATGCGGCGGAGACCGTGCCCGAACGCTTCGCCGCGCATACGGTGCTGCAGAAACCCCTGGATTCCCGCTCGCTGCTGGCGGCCCTGCGCCACGAACTGGCGGGCTCCGCTCCCGCGAACCGGCGCCGGGCTCGGCCGCGGCCCATGCGCCAGACCCGGCGCGCGCCCGCGACAGAGCCCTGACTTGCGATCCGCGTCCGCTGCTCCTTGCTGATGTCGTGAAAAAGACAAGTACACGATAACCATACGGCCGGTTCTACGCCGCGTTCTTCCGCGGTTCTGCCTGTTCCGGTGCGGGATGTCTGAATCTATCCCCCTGCGCGGTGCAGGCGTCGTGCTGCCGCGCGGTGAGTTCTTCCTTCATGGTGTCGAGCATCAGGCTCTTGGGGCATCGTTCATGACCGTTTGCGCTCCTTGTTGCCGCCCACGGTCGCGACAGGAACGCACAGCATCCGCAACTGTTTCCGGGGATCCTGCGCTCGGCGTCATCGCTGCCGGGTCGTGTTCCGGCCTACCCGCTGGAGCGCGGTTTGATTTCTGGAGCAAGTCAATCCGATCAAGCGATTCCGCTTGATCGGATATTGCTTCTAGCGCGCCCGGCTGATCAGCGCGGCGCAGGGGGCGTCCTCGCCCGGTCCCAGGTCGACCGGCGGCAGCACCCCGGTCACCACCGTCAGCACCGTGTTCAGCGCCTTGTTGACGACGCCCTCCACGCCGATGTCCGCCGGATCGGGAAAGGCGTCCGGCTCGGCCAGCGTTCCCTGCACCGAGATCGGCGTGCGCAGGGAGAACGGGCTGAAGTCCTTGGGGAGCGGGCGCAGCCGCAGGTCCAGGCGCTCGCTGCGCATGTCGATGGTGCCGGTTCCGACCACCTGGGTATCGGACGTGTCGAAGATCAGCGTGCGGGCGGTGAACAGCCCCCGGTCGGCACCGAAGTCGGCGACGATGCAGCGGATCGGGATGCTCCTGTCGCCCTCGATCAGGAAGCCCAGCGCTTCGGCGATGTCGAGGCCCATCAACTCGGTCATCAGGCCGCTGAAGCGGCCATCCGACAGCACCACCATCAGCTCGCCGGTCGCGCTGCCGGCGATGTCGGCCACGGACGTCCCGGTCGCCGACAGTTTCGCCCGACCGTTGAAGGCGCCGGCCGACCGGGCGGCCACGTCGCCTGCTCCTTCCTGCAGCAGCCGGCGGATGTCCACGTTCCGGATCACCGCCTCGATGTCGCTGCGCACCGGCTCCTCGGCGCCGTAGAGCGACAGGAAAACCTTGACCTGGCCCTTGCCGATGGCAAAGGACACCGGCTGCGCCCGCAAGGTGCCATCCTCCAGCGACACCTGCGCCTCGAGCCGGTCGATCGGTACCTTCGGGGTGACGATGCGCGTGCCCTTGAAGCCGATCCGTGCATCGACGGCGCGCAGCTGCTGCAGGTCCACGTCCTTGTCGGGGAGCACCCTCCCGTCAGGCCTGGGGGCGGGCGGCGGCGCGTCGCCGCCTTCGCTGGCGCCGATGAAGCCGCCCAGATCCTTCAGGTCGAGCAGCGTCGAGGTGACGTCGCCCTCGATCCGCGGCCGGGCGCCGCCCAGCGTTGCGGCGATCGTGCCCTGCATGTCGCTGTCCCCCAGCTTGCCGGCAAAGTTCCGGAACAGCCAGGTGGCGCCGTTACGCTCCAGCCGGCCGCTCAGCGCGTAGGGCGGCGTCGGCGGCACCGGAATGCCGGTCAGCGGGACCAGGTTGGAGAGATCGTCGCCGCTGATCTTCAGGTCCAGGTTCAGGCCTTCGAGCGCCTGCGGATCGTCGATCGTGCCGGCGAGCTTTGCGTTGAAGTCGCCGGCGACCAGGGCGACGTCGAGCGGATAGGGCTGGGCGCCTTCGCGCAACAGGGTGAACGAGCCCATCGTCGCGTCCAGGCGCGCCTTGCGGCCGGCGTAGGTGCCGCTGGCCTCGGCGGTCATCTTCCGGCGCTCCGCATCCTCGCCCATCCGCAGCCGGTCCAGGGTCAGGGTGGCGGTCTTCTTCAGCCTGCGGTCGTCGAAGTCGATCCACGCGCCGTCGATGGCGAGCGATTCGACCAGCGGCAGGCTGGCCGGCTCGTCGGCGCCTTCGGCCCGGCGTTCCCCACCGGCCTGCCGCTTGCCGGGATCGCCGAACTCCCAGTTGACCGCGCCGTCGGCGTTGCGCTCCAGGTTGCCGTCCACCTCGGCGAGCGCGAGTGAGGGAATGACGAAGTCACCGCGCAGCAGCGGCCAGATCTCGATCGCCAGCGCCAGATCGCCGATGCGCAGCAGGTGCCCGGCCTTGCCCCACGGCGCGTTCGCCACCTGCAGGCCGTGCAGCTCGACGCGGGTCGTCCGGCCGATGTCCACGTCCAGGTCGCCCGCGATCGCCACGTCGCGCCCCAGCGCCCCGCCCGCGAGCCGCGCCAGCGGCGCTCGTGCGTCGTTCCAGTCGTAGAACACGAAGAAAACGGCGATCGCCAGCGCCGGCAGCGCGACGAACACTGCGAACAGCAGCCCGATTGCGAGCCCGACCCTGCGCAGGGCGCGATCCATGGCCTTTGAGTTCCTTCCTCGTTCGTCCGGCTGCTCCGGCCTGCGGGGTGCTTCACCTGCGGGCGCCGGGCCTGCGGGATGCGTGCCTCCGGGATGCGTGCCTCCGGGCGGGCCGGCAGATCGGGGAACGCCGCAATGCCGACGGGGTTCCCCGCCGCGGGGGCGCGCCATCGTCGCTTTCCGACCTCGAAAACCCCCAGTTCGAAAATTATGGTTGCCGTTTTACATCCGATGGTTTATGTTCTTGCCACACATAGCGCGCAAGTGGCGCGGCCAACAGGATCAGGGGTGGCCGCAGGGGGGGGGGCGAGGCGACAGCGAATGTGGGATTTCCTTTCAGTTTTGGTTGACCGGTTGCAGATCCTGACGGCGGGGCGCGATCGAGCGCCGGCCGCGTGCGCCATCTCGAGATCGACGACGACCGGCACCGGTGCCCAGCGACCGCGCGGCAACCGCCGCAGCGTGCATCGCAGGGCCTCTCCGTCTGACGCCTGACCTTCGGGCGGGAGGCAGGGCCCCGTTCTGCGACGATGACGGCACCACGTCGCAACGGGCTCGAACGGCGGGGCGCCCCCTGCGAGGCGCCCCGCCATTTTTTTCTGCTTCACTTCCGGGCGGTGTAAGGGGCTGAGCCGCCGGGGCGATCCGCGGTCGGGCATCGCGCCGGCGCATAACGATGTTCGAATGCTGATACACTGTTCAGTCCGCCGCCCGGAGCGCACACCGTCGCGCCGGGAGCCCATTCGGTCGCCGCATCACGGCCCGATCACGGCAGCCCGGGACGGGCACTCCCACCCCCCAGTTCCTCCACTCGCAGGTGCAAGGGTGACCCTCCCGCGGGGGCGAAAGCGCAAATGCGAACGACGGGCACCGTCGCGGCCGGTCCCGCCTTGCCCATGCCGTTGATTCGCGCTAGTACACGCGCTCTACGTTTCGCGCTGCGGCAAATCCCCGACTTGAGGGCGTCCGGCCGCACCATCTCCTAGGGGGAGTGTTCCCATGGCACGCAAGAAAATTGCGCTCATCGGCGGCGGCAACATCGGCGGCACGCTCGCCCACCTGTGCGCACTGAAGGAACTGGGCGATGTCGTCCTGTTCGACATCGTCGAGGGCCTGCCGCAGGGCAAGGCCCTTGATCTCGCCCAATCGATGCCGGTGGAGATCAACAGCACCGGCCTGAAGGGCACCAACGACTACGCCGACATCGCCGGCGCCGACGTGGTGATCGTCACCGCCGGTGTCGCCCGCAAGCCGGGCATGAGCCGCGACGACCTGATCGGCATCAACACCAAGGTGATGAAGTCGGTCGGCGAGGGCATCAAGGCGCACTGCCCGAACGCGTTCGTCATCTGCATCACCAACCCGCTCGACGTGATGGTGTGGGTGCTGCGCGAGTTCTCCGGCCAGCCTTACAACATGGTCTGCGGCATGGCTGGCGTGCTCGACAGCGCCCGGTTCCGCACCTTCCTGGCGATGGAGTTCGGCGTATCGGTCGAGGACGTGACGGCCTTCGTGCTGGGCGGCCACGGCGACACCATGGTGCCGCTGACCCGCTATTCCACCGTTGCCGGCATTCCGCTGCCCGACCTGGTGAAGATGGGTTGGACCACCCAGGAGAAGCTGGACAAGATCGTGCAGCGCACCCGTGACGGCGGTGCCGAGATCGTCGGCCTGCTGAAGACCGGCTCCGCGTTCTATGCGCCGGCCACCTCGGCGATCGCCATGGCCGAGGCCTACCTGAAGGACCAGAAGCGGGTGCTGCCCTGCGCCGCCTGGTGCACCACCGAATACGGCCAGAACGGCATCTACGTCGGCGTGCCGACGGTCATCGGTGCCGGCGGCATCGAGAAGGTGATCGAGATCGAGTTGAACGCGGACGAGAAGAAGATGCTCGACCACTCGATCAACTCGGTGAAGACCCTGGTCGAGGTCGCCAAGGGCCTGATGTAGTCCAACCGCCAGCCCGCACCCCCGGCAGCCCAACCTCGCGGTCTGCCGGTCGGCCGGTGCTGAAATAAGCGCAGAGAGGGACGGATGAATATTCACGAGTACCAGGCGAAACAACTCCTGGCCAAGTACGGCGTCGCCGTGCCGCGCGGGCATGTCGCCTATACCGCGCCGGAGGCGGAAGCCGAAGCGAAGAAGCTGGGCGGGCCGGTCTGGGTGGTGAAGGCGCAGATCCACGCCGGCGGCCGCGGCAAGGGCGGCGGCGTCAAGGTGGTCAAGGCGATCGAGGAGGTGTTCCCGACCGCCGAGAAGATGCTGGGCATGCAGCTGGTCACCAAGCAGACCGGCCCGGCGGGCAAGGAAGTCAAGCGCGTCTACATCGAGGAAGGCTGCGACATCAAGCGCGAGTGCTACATGAGCTTGCTCATCGACCGCGCCACCTCGAAGATCACCATCATCGCGTCCACCGAAGGCGGCATGGACATCGAGGAAGTCGCGGCGAAGACGCCGGAGAAGATCCTCAAGGTCGCCGTCGATCCCGCCACCGGGATCCAGCCTTTCCACGGCCGTCAGGTCGCCTTCGGCCTGAAGATGGAAGGCAAGCAGGTCAACGCGTGCGTGAAGTTCGTGCTCGCCATGTACAAGGCGTTCACCGATCTGGACGCCTCGCTGGTCGAGATCAACCCGCTGGTGGTCACCGGTGCCGGCGACGTCATCGCGCTCGACGCGAAGATGAACTTCGACGACAACGCGCTGTTCCGCCACAAGGACATCCAGGAGCTGCGCGACGAGGACGAGGAGGACCCGGCCGAGCTGGAGGCCGCCCGCCACGACCTGAACTACATCAAGCTGGACGGCTCGATCGGCTGCATGGTCAACGGCGCCGGCCTGGCGATGTCGACGATGGACATCATCAAGCTGCACGGCGGCGATCCGGCCAACTTCCTCGACGTGGGCGGTGGTGCGACCAAGGACCGGGTGACCGAGGCGTTCAAGATCATCCTGCGTGATCCGAACGTGGAAGGCATCCTGGTCAACATCTTCGGCGGCATCATGCGCTGCGACGTCATCGCCGACGGCGTGGTCGCCGCGGCCCGCGAAGTCAGCCTGAACGTGCCGCTGGTGGTTCGTCTCGAAGGCACCAACGTCGAGCTCGGCAAGCAGATCCTGGCCGAGTCCAATCTTCCGATCATCTCCGCCGACGATCTCGACGACGCGGCGAAGAAGATCGTCAAGGCCGTCAAGGAGGCCGCATAAATGGCCGTCATGATCAACGCCGAAACCAAGGTCATCTGCCAGGGTTTCACCGGCGCACAAGGCACGTTCCACTCCGAGCAGGCGATCGCCTACGGCACCAAGATGGTGGGCGGCGTTACCCCGGGTAAGGGCGGGACGAAGCACCTCGACCTGCCGGTGTTCGACACCGTCGCGCAGGCGGTCGAAGCCACCGGCGCCACCGCGTCCGTGATCTACGTGCCGCCGCCGTTCGCGGCCGACGCGATCCTGGAGGCGGTGGATGCGGAGATCCCGCTCGTCGTCTGCATCACCGAGGGCGTGCCGGTCATGGACATGCTGAAGGTGAAGCGGGCGCTGGCCGGCTCGAAGACGCGCCTGGTCGGCCCCAACTGCCCGGGCGTGATCACGCCGGGACAGTGCAAGATCGGCATCATGCCGGGCCACATCCACACGCCGGGCAAGGTGGGCGTCGTCTCCCGGTCGGGCACCCTGACCTACGAGGCGGTGGCGCAGACCACGGCTGCGGGCCTGGGCCAGACCACCTGCATCGGCATCGGCGGCGATCCGGTCAACGGCACCAACTTCATCGACTGCCTGGAGCTGTTCCTGGCCGACCCGCAGACCGAAGCGATCGTGATGATCGGCGAGATCGGCGGCAGCGCGGAAGAGGAAGCCGCCCAGTTCATCAAGGACTCGAAGACGAAGAAACCGGTGGTCAGCTTCATCGCCGGCCGCACCGCCCCTCCGGGTCGCCGGATGGGCCACGCAGGCGCCATTATCTCTGGCGGAAAAGGGACCGCTGCGGATAAGATCGAGGCACTGCGGTCAGCCGGGATCCATGTTGCCGAGTCGCCGGCGGCGATGGGTGTCACCATGGTCCAGGCGTTGCGCGGCTAAGGCGAGCCTAACAACAGAAGGAGGCGCGGCGATTCAAGCCGCGCCGCTGCCGGGGAAATGGCTGTCACGACGGAAAGCGTCCTTTCGGGGGCCAACGCCCCCTATATCTCCGAACTTTATTGTCGCTTCGTCGAAAACCCCAGCTCGGTCGACCCGAGCTGGGCCTCTTTTTTCGCGGAGCTGCACGAGGACGCCCGGGTCGTCCTCGGCGAGGCGCGCGGCGCCAGCTGGGCTCCCGCCCGGCCGGCTTCGGGCGGCGGCAACGGCGGCGCGGCCGCTGCGGCGGCCCCTGCGGCCGCAAGACCCGTTGCACCCACGGCAGCGCCGCCGTTGCGGCCGGCGGTCCCCGAACAGCGGGCGGCGATCATCGATTCGGTTCGCGCCCTGATGTTGATCCGGGTCTACCGGGTGCGCGGCCACTTGATGGCGAATTTCGACCCGCTCGGCCTGGAGGGTCGCAAGTACCACGCGGAGCTGGACCCCAAGACCTACGGCTTCAGCGAAGCCGACATGGACCGGCCGATCTTCCTCGACAACGTGCTGGGCCTGGAGACGGCGACGCTGCGCCAGATCGAGCAGATCCTGCGCGAGACCTACTGCGGGTCGATCGGCGTCGAGTTCATGCACATCCAGCACCCGGACGAGAAGGCCTGGATCCAGAACCGGATCGAGGGCATCCGCAACCAGACGCAGTTTTCGACCAAGGGCAAGCGTACGATCCTCGAGCGCCTGATCGAGGCGGAGGAATTCGAGCGCTTCCTGCACGTCAAGTTCACCGGCACCAAGCGCTTCGGGCTGGACGGCGGCGAGTCCACCATCCCGGCGCTGGAGCAGATCCTGAAGCGGGCGAGCCAGCTGGGCGTCAAGGAAGTGGTGCTCGGAATGGCGCACCGCGGCCGGCTCAACGTGCTGGCCAACATCATGAGCAAGCCGTACGTCGCCATCTTCTCCGAATTCCAGGGCCGCGCCGCGACGCCGGACGAGGTGCAGGGATCGGGCGACGTCAAGTACCACCTGGGCACGTCCGCCGACCGCAGCTTCGACGGCAACGAAATTCACCTCTCGCTGGCCGCCAATCCGTCGCACCTGGAGGCGGTCGATCCGGTGGTGCTGGGGAAGGTGCGCGCCAAGCAGGCGCAGCGGGGCGATGCGCAACGCAACCAGGTGATGGGGCTGCTGATCCACGGCGATGCGGCGATCGCCGGCCAGGGCCTCGCGGCCGAATGCTTCGGGCTGTCGGAGCTGAAGGGCTACCGCTGCGGCGGCACCGTGCACCTGATCATCAACAACCAGATCGGGTTTACCACCAGCCCGTCCTACTCCCGCTCCTCGCCCTACTGCTCGGACGTGGCGAAGGCGGTGCAGGCGCCGATCTTCCACGTCAACGGCGACGACCCGGAAGCGGTCGTGCACGTCAGCCGCATCGCCACCGAGTTCCGCCAGGAATTCAAGCGCGACGTGGTGGTGGACCTGTTCTGCTACCGCCGCTTCGGCCACAACGAGGCGGACGAGCCGTCGTTCACCCAGCCGATCATGTACCGGACGATCAGCAAGCAGCCGAGCACCCGGCAGGTCTACGGCGACAAGCTGGTCAACGAGGGCGTGCTCAGCCGCGAAGAGGTGGACGGCATCGGCAACGACGTCCGCGCCCGCCTGCAGCAGGCGTTCGAGGCGGCACCCCAGTACAAGCCCAACAAGGCCGACTGGCTGCAGGGCCGCTGGGCCGGCCTGAAGACGCTGATGGGCGAGGAGGAACTGCGCGACGACGACACCTGGGTGTCCGAGGAGCTGCTGCGCGACATCGGCCAGGCGTTGACCCGCTATCCGGCCGACTTCCACATCCACCGCAAGCTCACCCGATTGCTGGACTCCCGGCGCGAGATGATCGAGACCGGCGAGGGCCTGGACTGGGCGATGGGCGAGGCACTGGCCTTCGGCTCGCTGGTGGCGGAGGGCGTCTCGGTGCGCCTGTCGGGCCAGGACTCCGGGCGAGGCACGTTCTCGCACCGGCACGCGGTGCTGGTGGACCAGGAGAACGAGAGCCGCTACATCCCGCTCAACAACATCTCCGACGGGCAGGCCAGCTTCGAGGTGATCGACAGCCCGCTGTCGGAAGCCTCGGTGCTGGGCTTCGAGTACGGCTATTCGCTGGTGGAGCCGGACGCACTGGTGCTGTGGGAGGCGCAGTTCGGCGACTTCGCCAACGGCGCACAGATGATCATCGACCAGTTCATCGCACCCGGCGAGTCCAAATGGCTGCGCCTGTCGGGCTTGGTGATGCTGCTGCCGCACGGCTACGAGGGCCAGGGGCCGGAGCATTCGTCGGCCCGCGTCGAGCGCTACCTGCAGCTGTGCGCCGAGGACAATATCCAGGTCGTCAACTGCACCACGCCGGCCAACCTCTTCCACGCGCTGCGCCGGCAAAACCGCCGCAACTTCCGCAAGCCGCTGGTGGTGTTCTCGCCGAAGTCGCTGCTGCGGCACAAGCTCGCCGTCTCCAATCTCGCCGAGTTCGGCCCCGGTACCCGCTTCCAGCGGCTGCTGCCGGAGATCGACCCGTTGGCGGCCGACGAGAAGGTCCGGCGGATCGTGTTCTGCACCGGCAAGGTCTACTATGACCTGCTGCAGGAGCGCCGGCAGCGGGGTCTGGACGACGTGGCGATCTGCCGCATCGAGCAGATGTACCCGTGGCCGCGGCTGCGGGTCATAGAGCAGTGCCAGCGGTACCCGAACGCCGAGGTGGTGTGGTGCCAGGAAGAGCCGGCGAACATGGGCGGCTGGATGTTCGTGCTGCCCCGGCTGCACAACATCCTGGAGGAACTGGGCCGTGAACCGGTGCTGCCGATCTACGTCGGCCGGGCAGCGGCGGCCTCGCCGGCCACAGGGCTGCTGAAGTCGCACGAGGCGGAGCAGCGGAGGCTGGTGGATCAGGCGCTGGTCGTCCCCCGATCCGAGCTGACGCAGCCGTTCCGCCGGATCACCCGGTGACGGAAGACGCCCGGCCCCCCTCCCCTTCCCCCGATAACACGTCCGACGGAGGACGAGAATGACGACTGAAATCAAGGTTCCGGCGCTGGGCGAATCGGTCTCGGAAGCGACGGTCGCGAAGTGGATGAAGGCGGTGGGCGATCCGGTCGCCGCCGACGAGCCGCTGGTGGAGCTGGAGACCGACAAGGTGACGGTCGAGGTCCCTGCGCCGGTGGCGGGCGTGCTGTCGCAGATCGTGGTCGAGGCCGGCTCCGACGTGGCCGTGGGTGCACTGCTGGGCACGATCGCCGAGGCGGGTGCCGCGGTGGCGGCGCCGGCCCCGAAGCCGGCCGCTCCCCCGCCGACCGCGGCCCCGGCACCTGCTCCCGCACTGGCACCCGCACCGGCGCCGGCCGCGCCGGCCGCCGCCGTTGCCGAGGCGGTGGGCCTGTCGCCGGCGGTGCGCAAGCTGATCGAGGAGCACAACCTGGACCCCCGCGGCATCAAGGCCTCGGGCAAGGACGGCCGGCTGACCAAGGGCGACGTGCTGGAGCACATCGCCAGCCAGGGCAGCGGGCCGGCATCGGGCGGTGTCCAGCCGCAGGCGGCGGCACCTACTCCGACCGCCACCCCTGCAGCCCCGGCCGCGCCGGTCCCAGCGCCGGCCCCGGCCGCTGCAGGCGCCCGCGAGGAGCGGGTGCGGATGACGCGGCTGCGCAAGATGGTCGCCGCCCGGCTGAAGGACGCGCAGAACACGGCCGCCATGCTCACCACCTTCAACGAGGTGGACATGACGGCGTCGAACGCGCTGCGCAGCCAGTACAAGGACGCCTTCGAGAAGAAGCACGGCGTCCGGCTCGGCGTGATGAGCCTGTTCTGCAAAGCGTGCGTCATTGCGCTCAAGGAGTTCCCGGCGGTCAACGCCTCGATCGAGGGCGACGACCTCGTCTACAAGAACCACTACGACATCGCGATCGCGGTTTCCTCGCCGCAGGGCCTGGTGGTGCCGGTGGTCCGTGACTGCGATACGCTCTCGATGGCCGACATCGAGGCGAAGATCACCGACTTCGGCCGCCGGGCGCGCGACGGCCAGCTCAGCATGGAGGAGATGCAGGGCGGCACGTTCACGATCACCAACGGCGGCGTCTTCGGCTCGCTGATGTCGACGCCCATCCTCAACCCGCCGCAGTCCGGCATCCTCGGCATGCACAAGATCCAGCAGCGCCCGATGGTGATGCCCGGAGGCGCGATCGAGGCGCGGCCGATGATGTACGTGGCGCTGAGCTACGACCACCGCATCATCGACGGCAGGGAGGCGGTCAGCTTCCTGGTCCGCGTCAAGGAGTGCGTCGAGGACCCGCAGCGGATTTTGTTGCAGGCGTAAGCGGTTGTCAGGTGCTCGGTTGTGCCTGCCGCCACGACACGACGCTCCCGTGCCTTCGCGATGACAGTGGATGTGGTCACTGCGAGGAGGAACAACCGACGCAGCAATCCAATGGCTCAGACAAGTAACGAAAGCCAGCTGGCTAGCCTCGATTGTGTGCAGAAATAGCTTCGCTCGTCATATCCTAAAGTTACCCTGATAAGGCTTATTAACGCGAATCAGATTTTCTCTGCACTTATGAGAGAGGGTAGATGTTCCATGAAGGAACTTACAATTAACGAATTTCTGCGGTATGGTCTCGCCGGCGGTGTTGGATTGCTGTGTTCGTGCCTGAGCTATGTTCAACCTCTACTGTGGATACAACAAGATCACGCGGGGCCATTAGTTTTGCCAGCAACAGCCACGTTGCCTTTCCTATTTGGCGCTCTCGCTTACATTTTGTATCGTGCCGTTTTTTACCCGCTTCTCTATCGCATCGTCGCTTGGTCATGCTGCCGGCGGGGGAAAATGATCGACTTAGATATCATTCGCTGGGAAAACACTAACAAAGTGGGGGCGATTCAAGGACGACTGCAAGAATGGGCATCGCAGGTCCATTTTCTGTATTGCTCATTCTTAGCGATTGTCCTTATTGACTGCGTGTCACGCATCCTCCTTTTCGCACCTACGTGCTGGCGAAAATATTCTTATGCTTTCTCTCTTATTTTACTGATCGGTGCCGTGATCCATCACATTCGATATAACATATGGGAAAAGGCTATCTTTGAACATGATCGTTCGCTCTGAACTTACGTAGCAGGTAAAATTCCATATATATTGAGGAATTGCCAAGATCGCCCTCAATTTTCATCAAGGCCGTTCCCCTTCGACCGTGTTTTGGCTTAGCCCGCGTAGCCTGGATCCGGCAGTAGAGCGGGTCTGAAGCGAAGCGCGACCCGCCGCATGCGGTTGCCGCCGCGGCGGGCGACCGTAGCTGCCTTGGGTCGCCTGCCGCCTGCAACAGCAACAGCGACCGGATGGCGGCTGTGCCTGACGACCGGCGTTTTCACGCTCCATCGGCATCCGGCAGGTCGCGCTTCGCTTCAGACCTGCCCTACGCCTCGTGACTCACCCCGCCTTCCGCACCGCCGGTGCGCGCTGCACGGCGTCCGGGTCGGCTTCGATGACGCGCAGCAGCGTCGCGGCGGGGCCCGAGGGGGCGCGCCGGCCCTGCTCATATTGCTGGAGCGTATCGATGGTGAACCCGAAGCGCCGGGCGAACTGGGCCTGGCTCAGGCCCATGCGCCGCCGCAGCGCCCGAACCTGTTCAGGTGTGGGCGGCGGAGGTACGGCTTCCGCCTCGGCCACATCCTGATCGCTCCAGGCATCGCCGTCCGCGCGCGCCTGCGCCTCGACCTCCGCTTCGCCTGGCAACGGCCGTGCGGCCAGATCCGCCAGCAGCTTGGCCGCGTCGAGGTCGGCCCGGGGCCCGGGTACGCCGTTCGATGGGCATCGCGCTCCTTCCTTCCGGCAGAGTGCATCATCGCAGCCTCCACGGCATCGCTTCTCATCACTCCCGGCCGGGTGGCGATCTCTCGGCCTCCGGCCCCGGTGCAGCGCTCCCCCGGCGCACGGCGAGGTCGATCAGCAGCGGGTCCACGATCTGCGAGACCAACACCGCGACCAGGATGATCGAGACCGCCGCCTGGATCAGCGCCAGCGACGAAGGGGGGAGGGCGGCCACGGCCGGCGAGCCGCGGAAGGCCAGCACCAGCCCCATCGCGAGCGCGCCCTGCGAGGGAAAGCACAGGCCCAGGTAGCGCCGGGTCGGCCGATCGAGCCCCAGGGCCGAGGCGGTGGCGAAAACCCCCAGGTACTTGCCGGCAAACCGTCCGACCAGATAGACGCCGGCGGCGCTGGCGACGACGAGGTGCTCCGCCGCCGATAGCGGCAGGTGCGCGCCGGCGAGCACGAAGAAGACGATGAACAGCGGCTCCTCGAACCCGCGGATCAGGGAATGGACCCGCTCCCGCTCCACCCCGTCGACGCCGTTGGCGATGACCACCCCCAGGCTCAGCGGCACCAGCAGGTGCGACAGCCCCAGCGCCACGGCTCCGCCGATGCTGGCGACCAGCAGGCCGAGCAGCATCGCGGTCAGCCGTCCCTCCCAGCCGGGCGTGGCGTCCTCGATCAGTCGCCGCACGCCGAGGTAGGCGACGCCCAGCGCGATGCCGGCGGCCACCGAGGCGATCTCGTTCGCCCCGGCGGCGAGCAGCGCGTGGGTCATGGTCGCCGCCGACCCGTCGGCGCTCACCAGGACGAGTGCTGCCGCCGAGGCGACGCTGAAAATGAGCACCGCGGCCGCGTCATTCAGGGCGAGCACACCCAGGACCCGGTCGACGAAGGGTCCCGATGCGTTCAGCCGTCGGATGACCGAATAGGTGGTGGTGGGTGCGGTGGCCGGAGCGACGGCCGCCACCACCAGCGCGGCCGGAAACGCCAGCCCCAGCGCCGATTCCGCCGCCAGCACCAGGACGAACGGTGCGAACAGCTGGGCTGCCGCCAGCAGCACGATACTGCGGCCGATCGACCTGAGGCGGGAGAGAACGAGCTGGCTGCCGATGTTGAACGCGATCACCGCGAGCGCCACTTGCGTGAACCCGTCGAGCGCGCGCAGCACCCCGTCGTCGAGCACACCGCCGAGACCGGGGCCGAGACTTACGCCTGCGAGGATGCAGCCGGTGATCCAGGGAACCCGCACTCGCTCCGCGGCATCGCCCAGCAGCGCGCCGAGCGCCAGGACCACGCCCAGCAGGATCAGCGGGCTGGCCAGCAGGCTGGACATCGGCGTAACCCTCCTGCGGACGTTTGGATTGGTGAGGCAACCCGGATGCCACGCCGACCGTGATGTCTCCGCACCTCACCGGCAGCAGGCGACCCCGCCGAGCTTCTCATGGTCGAGCACGCAAGCGCAAACGACACAAGCTGGATTCCGCTCCGAGCGCCGAGTGAATGACGGGGGAAAGACCGGCCGACCTCCGCCGCCCACCACCGAGCGGGGCCGGTGCCCGGCGTTCACACCTGCGTTCTGCTAACGCAGATTGATTTGCACCGGCGGCAGTGATCCGCTACGGGGGAGCGGGCCGGGCGTGGGCGCGCGTGCTGCCTGGGGCCCGGCGGACGACGGCGAGGATGCGAGGCGGCTAAAATGAGTGACGATGTCTTCGACGTGGTGATCATCGGCGGCGGCCCGGGCGGTTATGTCTGCGCCATCCGTTGCGCGCAACTGGGCCTGCGTACCGTCTGCATCGAGAAGCGGGCGACCCTGGGCGGAACCTGCCTGAACGTCGGCTGCATTCCGTCGAAGGCGCTGCTGCAGTCCTCCCACCTCTACGAAGAGGCGGCGAAGGAGTTCGCACAGCACGGCATTCGGGTCGATGGCGTGGGCTACGACCTGCAGGCGATGCTGGCGCGCAAGGACAAGGTGGTGGCCCAGCTCACGCAGGGCATTGCCGGCCTGTTCAAGAAGAACAAGGTGACGCACCTGCTGGGCACCGGCACGATCACCGGCCCGGACAGCGTCCTGCTGCGGCCGGCCGACGGCGGCGCCGAGCGAACGCTGACCACCGAGAACATCATCATCGCCACCGGCTCGGACGTGGCCGGACTGCCCGGCATCCCGATCGACGAGCAGAAGATCGTCAGCTCCACCGGCGCGCTCTCGCTGCCGAAGGTCCCGGAGACGATGGTGGTGATCGGCGGCGGCTTCATCGGCATCGAGCTGGGCTCGGTCTGGCGCCGGCTGGGAGCGAAGGTGACGGTGGTCGAGTTCCTCGACCAGATCATGGCCGGCATGGACGGCGAGGTCGCCAAGTCGATGCTGCGCATCCTGCAGAAGCAGGGCATGAGCTTCAAGCTGGGGAGCAAGGTGACGAAGGCCGAGAGCTCCGACGGCGGCGTGACGCTGACGATCGAGCCGGTCAAGGGCGGCGAGGCGGAAACGCTGAGCGTGGAGACGGTGCTCGTCTCGGTCGGCCGGCGCCCGTTTACCGAGGGCCTGGGTCTGGAGAGCGTCGGCATCACGACGGACAACCGGGGCTTCATCCCGGTCGACCACGACTTCCAGACCAGCGTGCCGGGGATCTTCGCCATCGGCGACGTGATCGGCGGCAAGATGCTGGCGCACAAGGCGGAAGAGGAAGGCGTGGCGGTCGCCGAACTGATCGCGGGCCACGCCGGGCACGTTAACTACGAGGCCATCCCGGGGGTGGTGTACACGTGGCCGGAAGTGGCCGCGGTGGGGCGCACCGAGGAGCAGCTGAAGGCGGACGGCGTCGAGTACAAGGTCGGCAAGTTCCCGTTCACCGCCAACAGCCGCGCCCGCTGCAACGCCGAGACCGACGGCTTCGTCAAGATCCTGGCCGATGCGAAGACCGACCGCATCCTGGGCGCCCACATCGTCGGCCCCGAGGCCGGCGACCTGATCCAGGAGCTGGTGGTGGCGATGGAATTCGCCGGCTCCGCCGAGGACGTCGCCCGATCCAGCCACGGCCACCCGGGGCTCGCCGAGGCGCTGAAGGAAGCGGCGCTGGCGGTTGCCGGGCGCGCCATTCACATCTGATCCCTGCACGGAGACTGCTCCCATGGCGACCACCCGCTCCGACCGCTACGCACCGCCGATGGTGGTGCTGCACTGGCTGATGCTGCTGCTGCTCGCCGCCGTGCTGCTGCTGGTGCAGTGGCTCGAGTTCATCCCGAAGGACGACGCGGCATTCCGCGGCGTCGTCCGCGACTGGCACAAGTCGCTGGGTCTGCTGGTGTTCGCGCTGGTCTGGGTGCGGCTGGCCTTCAAGCTGCTGACGCCGACGCCGCCGATCACGCCCGCTCCGGCGCGCTGGCAGGCGCAGGCGGCGAAGGCCGTGCACTTGGCGCTGTACGCGGTGATGATCGCGACGCCGCTGGCCGGCTGGCTGATGTCGAACGCCAACGGCAGGTCGGCGGCGTTCTTCGGCCTCGTCCTGCCGGCGCTGATCGCCGAGAACAAGCCGCTGGCGAAGCAGATCTTCGAGGTGCACGAGACGCTCGGCAACGCGCTGCTGTGGCTGGTCGGCATCCACGCCGCGGCGGGACTGTTCCACCACTACGTGATGAAGGACAACACCCTGCTGCGCATGCTGCCCAGGGCGCGCCGCGCCGGGTGACGGTGGGGCGACCGGGGCCGCCGGCGGCCGGCCTAACCGCCCAGCCGGGCTCCCAGCCGGCGCGCCGCCGCGTCCGCCTCGATCAGGACCGGCATCGGGAACTCGTTGCGGATGTGGTCGCGACGCGAGATGCGTGACCGGACACGGTGACCCTGGTCAGAACCGCAGGAAGGGGTTGACCAGCAACCCTGCCAAACCGGTGAATTTCAACGGCGCGTCGAGCACGACGAGGCAGATGCAGTCACCGTCCGCGTCGACCACCGGCTGGTGCTTGTCGGCTGGACCCTTGGCCATGAAGTCGCCGGGGCCGAAAATGTCGTCGGCATCCCGGTAACCGCCGGCGAGCACCACCGCGTACTCGTTGCCGCAGTGGGAGTGCTGCGGCATCTCGCTGCCGGCGCGAAGCCGCATCAGCGACACCTTCATCCCGCGGCTGGCGAGCGGCAGCTGGAACTCGTGGAACATCCGCCCGACCGCTTGCCAGGGAAGATCACGCAGGCTGCGGCCCAGGTAGCGGCGCAGGGGCTCCGGCACCACCGTGCGGGTCTCGTCATCGAACCTGCCGGCAGCCGTCACCGGGGCGGCCGGCTCGTCCAGGCGCGCGAGCACGGTTGCGAGCAGGTCGTCTCCCACCTCCACCGGAGGGATCTGTTCCAGCAGCGCCCCGCCCACCGCCTCCAGCCGGCCGACCTGCGCCGCGCACTCGCGGCACAAGGACACATGTGCGGCGATGCAGAGAGCCAAGCCCTCGGTCAGCGCTCCGGCTGCATAGTCCTGCAGCAATTCGAGCGGTGGATGATGGTTGATCATGCATGACCCTCCGGCAGCGCGGCGCGCAGGCGCGCCAGTGCCAGCCTGATCCGGGATTTTACCGTTCCCAACGGGAGCTTCGTCTCGTCGGCGATCGCCTGATGCGACTTCTCCTCGAAGAACGCCTTCTGCAGGATTTCCAGCTGCTCTGTCGGCAACGTCTTCATTGCGGTCCGCACCGCCATTCCCGCTTCCGCTGCGCAAAGGTGGTCGTCGGCCGGTCGGTCATCCGATTGCGTCTCCGCCGCCTCTTCCAGATCCGCGTCCGGAAAGCCTTCCCGCCTGAACATGTCGATCCGCTTGTTGCGGACGATGGTGAAGATCCACGTGGATACGGTGGCCCGCGCGGGGTCGAACATGTCCGCCTTGCGCCAGACGGTGAGCATCGTTTCCTGCACCAGCTCCTCCGCCGCCGCCGCCTCGACGCCGCGGCGCAGCCCGAATCCCTTCAGGCGCGGTGCGAAGTAGCGAAAAAGCGCGGCGAATGCCTGCCGGTCCCGTTGTACGGCAATAGCGGAAACGAGTTGGCAGAGCTGTTCGTTGGTCAAAGACCCCACCGCGTGTGCCCGGTAGGGCCGGAGACCCTTCGTCGCGGCATGCATCTGCACGCCTGGACGTGTCTGCGCCGGCCCTACGGCGATCAGTTCCATCTGTAACCTCGCCCTCGCCCGCGTTCAAGCCGTGTTACGCGGTCCACGGTGGGTCGGATCAGAGGAAATGCATATGGGATCTGCGGGAAAACCGCCCCCGCCGACGGGGACGGAGCCGTTCAGCCCTGGTCCTTGGGAAGAGCGGCCTCGACGGAGCGGCGCAGGCGTTCCGCGTCCGGCGCGGTGATCGTGGAGAACCAGTCCACCAGCCGGCCGTCCGGCCCGATCAGGTACTTGTGGAAGTTCCAGCGGGGCTCGCCGACGGGGCCGACGACGCCCGCCGCCCAGCGATAGAACGGATGCGCGTCCGCCCCGCGCACCCGGACCTTTTCCGTCAGCGGGAAGTCCACGTCGAAGTTGACGGCGCAGAACTCCTTGATCTGCGCCTCGCCTCCCGGCTCCTGGGAACCGAAGTCGTTGGACGGCACGCCGAGAACCACCAGCCCCCGCTCCCGATAGGCCTGCCAGAGCTGCTGCAGTCCGGCGTACTGCTTCGTAAAGCCGCATTGCGAGGCGGTGTTGACCACCAGCACCGCCTTGCCGCCGAACCCGGACAGCGGCAACGGTTCGCCGTCGATCGACCGGAAGGAGAACGCGTGCGCGGTGGCGGCGGGATCGGCAGCTTCGTCGCCGCGCGCACTGCCCGGGCAGATCGCGGCGAGGCAGGCGGCGAGGATGCCGGGAAACAGGGATCGAACCATGGGGCCTCGCTGCAACCGGGAGCGGGGGAGCGGGGGTGCTGCGCTCAGCCCGCCGGCGACGTCGCTGCCGGCTCGTGCGCAGACGGCGGTGGCGGGTACCGCGGCTCGAGCGGCTCGTCGCGGGCGTCCCGCATCCGCTTCGCCGCCATGACGACGAGTGCTCCCAGAACCGCGCCGGCCAGCAGGTGCACGGCGAAGTTCAGTCCCTGGCGGATGATCATCGGCGGCAGCCCCGCATCCGCCGGCCGCACGGCCCTGCGGCGAGTGCGATCGCCGCGCCCAGCATGACGCCCTTCACCAGCGCCGTGGTCGCGACCAGGTAGTTCAACAGCATGTCCACGTCCTCCGCGATCCCGCTCCGGCCCGAACGCCCGGGACTTCTTCGCCCCGCGGGCACCGGTGTCCGGATCGTCTCTCTGAGTTTGACTTGGCGACGCGGCCGACGCTTTCAAGCACGTCTCGGCACTTGCGGCCGGTTGTGCTATCCAGGACCGCCGTTGCCTGCGCCGGGCGTGCGGGCATGCCCGTTTCTGCACGTGAGCCTTTGAGTGATCGTGACCGCAGCCGTAGCACCCTTTCGTCCCGCTGCCGTGCCGCCGCCGCTGTGCGCGCTGCTCTGCCGGCTACTGGTGCTGGCGGCGACGCTGGCCCTTGCCCTGCCTGCGGCCGCCCAGGAGCCGGTGTCCGGCCGCTCGTTCGCGCTGATCGCCGCCGAATGGCAGCGCACCTTCGATGCGGTGGAGCGGGCGATGCGCGCCCGGTCGGTGAGCGACGCGCAGCGACACCGTTTCGATGGCCAGCTCGCCGCCGTCGTCGACGATGCGCAGGTCTTCGAAGGGGAGGCGCGCCGGGAGATGGAGTCGCAGACCCGGCTGCTCGATGCCCTGGGGGCGCCGCCGGCGGCCGGGGCGCCGCCGGAACCCCGCGACATCGCCCGCGAACGCAAGGACATCGAGGACGCGATCGGCACCTATCGCACCCGGCTCGCCCAGGCGGAGCTGGCCGCGGCGCGGGCCGCAGCGCTGCGTGGCGAGCTGGCGACGACGGTGCGCCGGCATTTCCTGCAGCGGCTGCTGGAGCGCCTCCCCTCGCCACTCGCGCCCGGGGTGCCGGCAGCGGCGGCGGCGCAGGCGGCGGGCCTGCTGGGGCAGCTGCTGGCGGCGCCGGTCGACTGGTATGGGCGCCAGCCGCCGGAGGTGCAGAGCCGGGTCGGCTCGCTGCTGGCGATCTCGTTCGTCGTCGGCCTGGGTGTTCTGTGGGCGTTGCGCCGGCCGCTGCTGAGCGACGTCGCCGCCCGCCCCGGGCGGACGGCCGCACCGACGGCCGCACCGACGGCCGCACCGACAGTGGCGGCACCGGGCGAGGGGGACGCGGCTTCCGCCTCCGTGCCGCCGCTGTCGGTGCGGCTGAGGCGGGCGGGGCAGCGGACGCTGGCGCAGGGCGTACTGCCGGCGGCCGCCCTGTCGCTGCCGATCGTCGTCGTGTTCGCCGCCAGCGACCTCGCGTCCGCGGGCCTCGCCGCCGACGTGCTGCGCGGCCTGCTGCTGACGATGGGGCTGTTCCTGGGGGTGGCGGCGTTCGCGCGGGCGGCGTTGCGGCCCAGCGACGAGGCGATGGCGCTGCTGCCGCTGCAGCGCCGTTCGGCGGAGCGGCTGCTGGTGGGCATCTGCCTGCTCGCCGCCGTCTACGGCCTGGAGGCCGGGTTGCGGCAGGCCACGGCGGAACTGGCGGTGCCGATGGAACTGCAGTCGGCGCGCGCCCTGGTCTATGCGGCGCTGGTGGCTGTCGGCGTTGCTGCCGTGCTGCGGAGTGCGGCCTGGCGCGGCCGGGCGCCCGCCGCCGCATCGGCCGGAAAGGACGCGCCGAAGGCAGGTGCATCGGCGCCGCTCGCCGACGCAGCGCCCGAAACCGCCGGTGCCGCGCCTCCGGCCGGAGAAGACGGCCCCGACGGCAGGGGCGCGGCCGAAGCCGCCGGCGCCCTCCGCCCGATCCGCATCGGCTCGCCGCTGCGCCACGGGGTGACCGCCCTGGCGCTTGCAGCGCCGTGCGCCGCAGCCCTGGGATACCCGCGGCTGGCGGTGACGCTGTCCGACAACATAATCTACGGGATGGCGACGCTCGCCGCGGCGCTGGTGATCCGCGCCACCGTCCTGGCCGGCTCGGCCGCCCTGCTGGCTCTGCCGGCGCTGGCGGCGCCCGGGGCGGTGGGGGCATCGCTGGCGCGCGCCGCGGTGCTGTGGGTCCGGGCATTGCTGGACCCGGTGCTGCTGGGCCTCGCCGTCTACCTGCTGGCGCCGACCTGGGGGGTGCCGCAGGAAGACCTGGCGCGCTGGGGGGCATCGCTGCTCGCCGGCTTCACCATCGGTGGCGTCAACGTTTCGCTCACCGACATCGCACTCGCCGCACTCGTTCTGGTCGTGGCTCTGACGGCGACCCGGGCCTTGCGCCGGACGTTGGCCGAGCGCCTGCTGCCGCGCACGCGGCTCGATCTCAGCGTGCAGCATTCGATCTCGGTCGGCGCCGGCTACCTGGGCGTGGTGCTGGCGGTGCTGCTGGCCGTGGCCGTCGTCGGCATCGACCTGTCCAGCATCGCGCTGGTCGCGGGCGCGCTGTCGGTCGGCATCGGTTTCGGCCTGCAGGCGATCGTCAACAATTTCGTCTCCGGCCTGATCCTGCTGATCGAGCGACCGGTGAAGGTGGGCGACTGGGTGGTGGTCGGCGACCACCAGGGGTACGTGCGGCGCATCCACGTCCGCTCCACCGAGCTCGAGACCTTCGAGCGCTCGACGGTGATCCTGCCCAACTCGGAGCTGCTGTCGAGCGCGGTCGTCAACTGGACGCATAAGGACAAGGTCGGCCGCGTCGACGTGCGCATCGGCGTCGACTACGGCATCGACGTGGAGAAGGTGCGCGAGGTGCTGCTGGCCTGCGCCCGGGCCCACCCGGAGGTCCTCTCCTGGCCACGGCCGCAGGTGTTCTTCCTGGATTTCGGCGACAGCGCGCTGATCTTCGAGCTGCGGGCCTTTCTGCGCGACGTGGAGAAGCGGCTGCGCGTCGGCAGCGAGCTGCGGTTCGCCATCGACAAGGCGTTTCGCGAGGCGGGGATAGAATTTCCCTATCCACAGCACGACATCCACTTGCACGATATCGATCGGCTGGAGGCGGCGATCGCCTCCATCGGCCGGGCGATGCAGGATCGGGCCGTGCCGGCGCCCCGGACCCCGCCCGCCGGGCGGAGAGGCACGCGGACCGGGCAGGGCGAACCCCGTGCGTGAACGTGCTCCTCCCGATGGACGTGCAGCGGGCCATCGCGGCGGAGGAGGCGGACAGGGCGTCCGTGCGACGCGAACACGGGCGCGCACGATGCGGATAGCGGAGGGACGGATGCGACGGGGACAGGTGAGCCCGCGAGGCGAGGGACGGAACGGACGGGCGACGCGCCGGCGGGTGGCGCTGCTGCTGGCCACCGTGGCGACGTTCGGTCTCGCCGCCTGCTCGAACAACCGGCCCGCCTGGGAGCGCGCGACGATCAGCTCGCCGTCTTCTTCCGCCGCACGCGCCCCGGCCGCCGGGGCCGCCGCAGCCGCCGCTCCGGCCAAGCCGGCGGCGCCGGGGGCCGGGGCGCCGGGGACCGCGACGGCCGCGAAACCGAGCGCGTCGGCACCCGGTGGGCCGGTCGAGCGGGTGGCGCTGCCGCCGCCGGGTTCGTCCGCGGCGCCCGCCGCCGGGGCTGCGGCCGCGAAGGGGGCGCCCGTTGCGCCGTCCGCGACCACCGGCGCTCCGGCGGCGGGGCCGGTGAGCCCCGGCGGCGCGCCGGGCAGGCCGGTCGCGGCGGCCACCGCCCTGGCGCCTGCCGCTCCTGCCGTGGCTCCTGCCAAAGCCCCGTCGATCGACCCCGCCTGGATCGGGTTCGAGACCCACACCGCCCGGCACGAGGACACGCTGATCGATCTCGCCGTCGCGCACGGGCTGGGGTTCATCGAGGTCGCGATGGCCAATCGCAGCATCGATCCGTGGCTGCCGGGCGAGGGGACGACGGTGGTTCTGCCGAACATGCACCTGCCGCCGGACGCGCCGGCCGAGGGGCTGGTGCTCAACCTGCCGGAACAGCGGCTGTTCTATTACAGCGCCGGCCGGCTGGTGCGCTCGTACCCGATCGGCATCGGCCGCGACGGGCATTCGACGCCGACGGGCACCACCAGCATCGTCCGCAAGGCGGCGAACCCCACCTGGTACCCGACGCCATCGGCCCGCGCCGACGATCCGACGCTGCCGGCCGCCGTGCCCCCCGGCCCCGACAATCCGCTCGGTAACCGGGCGATGTACCTGGGCTGGACCAGCTACCTGATCCACGGCACCAACAAGGACTACGGCATCGGTCGGCGCGCCAGCCGCGGCTGCATCCGCATGTATCCGAGCGACATCGCCGCCCTGTTCGAGAAGACGCCGGTCGGCACCAAAGTCACGGCGGTCGATCAGCCGGTGAAGGTGGGCTGGGTCGGCGGCGAGCTGTACGTGGAAGCCTCGCCCACCATCGACCAGGTGCGCCAGTGGGAGGAGGAGGGCAAGTTCGATCCGGTCGATCCGGGCGCGGCCAAACAGCGGGCGCTGAAGGCGGCGGGGGCTTCGGCCGACCGCATCGACTGGGCGGTGTTCGATCGGGCGGTGAGCGAGCGCCGCGGCATCCCGACCCGGATCACGCGGCCTGCGGCGCCGGCGCTCGCGACCGCCTCGCCGCCGGCCGGGGCCTCGGCGGCAGCATCGGCAGCAGCGCCGGCAGCGCGCAGCATCGTTCCTTCCGTCATTGCGGCGAAGCCGGGCGCACCGGGCACGACCGTGGCCAAGCCCGCTGCCGCGGCGCCGGCCGGAGCGTCGGCGGCCGGAGCGTCGGCGGCCGGAGCGCAGTCGGACTCGGAGGACTTGGTGCAGTGGCTGCGCGGTCGCCTCGGCGACGCCGGGCGCTGAGCGCGGCATCGCCCCGCCGTCGCTGATGTCGCTGCCGGTCATCGGGCTCGGCGCCGTCGTTGCCGTCGTCGCCGACGAGGTGCCGCGGGTCCTGGTGTTGCCACACCACGGCGCGCCCGCGACCATCGCCGGCGGCCCGGACGGTCCGGGTGGCGGGGGCGGCGGGGGCGCCGAGGAAACGCTGCCGTTCGGCCTGTTCGATCCCGACGCGCACCGCACCCTGCAGCTCGGCCTGCGTGCCCGGGTGGCCGAGCGCACCGGCCTGGCCCTCCCCTGGGTCGAACAACTCTATACCTTCGGCAATCGAGAACGGGATCCGGCTGAGAGGAACGGCGGCCCGCGGCTGCTGACCGTGGCCTACCTGGCGCTGCTGCGCGAGCCGCCGCCGGTGGCCGACGCCCGCTGGCGCGAGTGGTACGCCTTCCTGCCGTGGGAGGACTGGCGGGACGGCCGGCCATCCTGCATCGACGATCCCGTCCGCTCCGCCCTGCAGGTGTGGATCGAGCAGGCGGACGGGGAGATCGAGCGGCGCGGGCGGGAGGAGCGGGTCGGCATCGCCTTCGGCTTCGGTGCCGCCCCCTGGGACCCGCTGCGCACCCTGGAGCGCTACGAGCTGCTGTACGAGGCGGGGCTGGTGGCGGAGGCGGCGCGGGACCGGGACTTGGCCCCGCTGCCGGTGGCCGACCGCCTGGGGGCGGCGCTCGCCATCGACGACCGGCGCGTCCTCGCGGCGGCCCTCGGCCGGCTGCGCGGCAAGCTGGCCTACCGGCCGGTGGTGTTCGAACTGGTGCCGGACGAGTTCACGCTGCTCCACCTGCAGCAGGTGGTGGAGGCGCTGGCCGGCCAGCGGCTGCACAAGCAGAACTTCCGCCGTATGCTGGCGGCGGGCGAGCTGGTGGAGCCCACCGGCCGGATCGGCCACGCGGCGCGCGGCCGGCCCGCCGAGCTCTACCGCTTCCGCCGCGCCGTGCTGCGCGCCAAGCCGTCCGCCGGTGTGGCCCTGCCGACACGCCGCACCGCCGTCTGAGCCTGTGCGGAAACACGAACTCGCGGCGCACCCGGCTGGACAGTGCGGCGGCGATGCTGCTATAAGCGCCGCTTTCCCGGCCGCCAGCGGCCGGCATCCGTGGGCTCGCCTCGGTCCATGGACAGCGTCCCGGCCCCGGCCGGGACAGCGCCCAGGTAGCTCAGTTGGTAGAGCACGTGACTGAAAATCACGGTGTCGGTGGTTCGATCCCGCCCCTGGGCACCATTCCCCGCAAGGCCGATGGCATGCCGCCCGTTCGTCCAGGGACCGGCGTTCTCGGGCGGGCCTTTCAGACGGCCATTCGGTAGAGCGACATCCGATCAGGCGGAATCGCTTGATCAGATTGAGTTGCTCAAAAAATTAAACAGTTGGAGCACGGCCCAGCTACCACCCCCGGGCGTTGCGGCGGCGCCGCTCAGCGCTGCGCCCCCTGGCCACCGGCAACGGCGGGCAGCAGCCGCGACGACAGGTGCTGCAGCGCCAGCCTGTGGTCGGTCGCCGCGTCGAGCAGGCGGTCGAAGCGCTGCACGATCGTCATCTCTTCCTTTTCCAGGTGCGAGAGCATCTGGGAGAACAGCACCTGGCCGATCTCGCGGAAATCCGCCCAGCGGCCGTCGCCGGGGCCGAACTGCAGGATCTCGGCGGCGAGGACGCGCAGGCGCTGGCTGGTGGGCTCGATCACCGTGTGTTCGCGGGCAAGCAGATCGGCCAGTGCGGCATCTCCATCCGCCCGGATCAGCGGGAAGACCACGTCCTCCTCGAACGCATGGTGCTCGAGCACACGGTCGAGGGCGTGGATGAGGTCCTGCATCTCCGCCCGCTCCTGCTCGTCTGCGGGATCGAAGGCACGCTCCCCGGCTTCGCCGCAGACCCGATTCTGCAGGTCGGAGATACAGACCAGAATCCGGAAATGCTCTTCGTGCAGCACTTGTCCCAACAGCGTCAGATTGCCCATGCGATGACCGGTCCTCGTCGCAAGCCGCGCCAGTTGCAAGTTTTGCGGCGCAGCGCGCGACGACTGCGATGTGATCAGGGTATCCCTGCTGGTTTCGCCGTTGTCATGAAAGATCGGCAGAGCAGGGATGCGGCCCGCTGTTGCGAGGCACGCGGGGGAGTTCTACGCCGTTTTCCCGTCGGCGGGAGTGATCGCCGTCGCGGTCGTACACGATCATGGGCACCGTCGATCAATCGGAGATCGCGTGCAGGCGAGCCCCGGAGTGAATTCCGGGTTAGAGCCGGGTGGGCGACTGGCTCCGCGACTTCCCAAGATACTGAAGCACCGGCAAACCCGTCCGGCGCCGGATCGGGTGAGGAGCACCTGCATCCGGCGAGACGCCGCCCGGACATTGAAGCGCGGGCGACGCAGCCGATATTCAGGGAGCCCCGCCCCGGGCCGGCCGCCCGCCGGGTGGACGAGAACCCCTGCCGTCGGAGAGGAACGAGGTGCGCGAGACCACGATCGGGACCCGGTTTCCGTTCGACAACAGCTACCGGCGCCTGCCCGACCGGTTCCACGTCCGCATGCCCCCGGCGGCGGTGGCGGAGCCGCGGCTGATCGCGTTCAACCGTGACCTCGCCGAGGAACTGGGCCTCGACGTGCCCGCGATCGAGCCGGCCGCCGCCGCGATCTTCTCCGGCAACGCCCTGCCCGCGGGGGCCGAGCCGATCGCCGTCGCCTATGCCGGCCACCAGTTCGGCAGCTTCGTCCCGCAGCTGGGCGACGGGCGGGCGATCCTGCTGGGCGAGGTGATCGATCGCAGCGGCCGGCGGCGGGACATCCAGCTGAAGGGCAGCGGGCGCACCCCCTTCTCCCGCCGCGGCGACGGCCGCGCGGCGCTGGGGCCGGTGCTGCGCGAGTACGTGGTCAGCGAGGCGATGCACGCGCTCGGCATCCCCACGACCCGCGCGCTCGCGGCCGTCGCCACCGGCGAGCCGGTCTACCGCGAAGAGGTGCTGCCGGGGGCGGTGCTGACCCGGGTGGCGGCGAGCCACATCCGCGTCGGCACGTTCCAGTTCTTCGCCGCCCGTGGCGACCAGGACGGGGTGCGGACGCTGGCCGACCACGTCCTCGCCCGGCACTACCCCGAACTCGCCGAAGCGGAGCGACCCTACCTGGCCCTGCTGGCGGGCGTGGCGGAGCGTCAGGCCCGGCTGGTCGCCCACTGGATGCACGTGGGCTTCATCCACGGGGTGATGAACACCGACAACATGGCGGTGTCCGGCGAGACGATCGACTACGGCCCGTGCGCCTTCATGGACGCCTACGACCCGCAGACGGTGTTCAGCGCCATCGACCACGGGGGCCGCTACGCGTTCGCCAACCAGCCGAACATCGCCCTGTGGAACCTGGCCCGGCTGGCGGAAACGCTGCTGCCGCTGATCGATCCCGACCCGCAGGCGGCGATCGGGCAGGCGCGGGAGGCGCTGGGCGGGTTCGCCGAACGGTTCGAAGGGTTCTGGCTGGACGGCATGCGCCGCAAGCTGGGCCTCGCCACCGCCGAGGCGGACGACCAGGCGCTGGCCAACGGCCTGCTGCAGGCGATGGCGCAGGGCACCGCCGACTTCACGCTGACCTTCCGCCGCCTGTGCGATGCGGCCGAGGCCGCCCGGAGTGTTGCGGCGTAACCGGCCGATCAGGGCCCACTCGGCTCCGATGCCAGCCCCGAGCCTTCATGTTCGGCGTTTTCCCGGTGGATCTGCAGTAGCTCGCGCAGGTTCTCGATG
>Ga0209573_1001245_pt1 | contig 41229 bp, 36 predicted proteins | sample TNRBio252014_DNA_FD_185870 | JGI IMG/M metagenome (GOLD analysis project Ga0209573, IMG submission 185870) | Wastewater treatment Type I Accumulibacter community from EBPR Bioreactor in Madison, WI, USA - TNR Reactor_6/25/2014_ DNA (SPAdes)... | ecosystem: Engineered > Bioreactor > EBPR >...
GTCGTCGGGCTGCTGCTCGACGGCCAGCGCGTTGCGGAACCCGGCGCGCTCGAAGGCCTTGTTCCACTCCAGGATGCCGGCGCGCACGGTGTCGCGCCATGCCGGCGGGATGTTGCGGTCCATCACCACGCGGATCGGCGCCTTCGGCTCCGAGACGTCGGCGGCCGGGTCCTTCTTCTCGAGCCGCCAGCGCTGCACGATGTGGCGGCGACGGTCCGCGCTCGCGCCTGGGTCGGCGAGGTCGACGTAGGCATCGGTGAAGAAGCCCACGCGCGGGTCGGCGGCGCGCGCCGCCATGGGCTCGGCGGGCAGCGGCGCCAGCGTGTACGTCTGGGCCAGGAACAGGCTGCGCGGGTCGGGCACGCTGCGCGGCGGGTTGGGGAGCGCGGCCGGGTTGGGCGGCGGTGCGCCCGGCGACAGCACGGGCGGCGCCGGCAGCTTGGGCACCGCAAAGTGGTTGCGCAGCGTCACCGACAGCCCCTGCTCGTCGGTGCGCACCTTCTCGAGCACGCTGTTGGTGCGGTCCAGCGCATAGGGCATGCGGAACACCGTTTCGAGGTGGGTCTGCTTGGCCGTCAGGTCGCCCCCCAGCAGGGCCTGCAACTCGACCAGCAGGGACTTGCGCTCGGCATGCGGCGCGGCGGCCAGAGGGGCGGCGGCAAGCAGGCTCTCCGAGTAACTCTCGTCGACCGCCCGCGCCAGGGCCGACCCGGGCTGCGCGCGCACACCCAGGTTCATCGCCACCAGCTGCAGCGTATTGCCCGAGCGCCGGAACTTGACGACCTGCTCCAGCGACATCAGCCCCGGCAGCAGGAAGGCCTCGCCCAGGCCCGACGCATTGGAGTGCCCGAGGAAGAAGGGCTTGTCCAGCAGATGGACGGGCACCTCCAGCCAGGTCTTCTCGTCCTTGGTCCACACGGCGATGAAGCCAGGACGGGTCTTGGCGTCACGCGTGACCTCGGCGAACGGCGCCAGCGCCGGCCGCGCAGGCGGGGTGGCCCCGGCGGTGCCGCCGGGCGCGGTAGCGCCGGCGCGCGCCGGCCCCGGGGTCGCGCTGGGCGCGGAGACCGCTGCCGCCGGCGGCGCCGCCTGCGCCGCCTGCGCGACCGGCTTGGGCGTGGCCGCCGCGGCGGGCGGGCTGGCCGCGGGCTGCAACTGGGCACAGCCGCCGGCAAGTGCAGCAGCGAGGGCGAGGGCTGTCGGGGTCAGGGGGGAGGCGCGCATGAGGGGTGTCTCGGGTGCTTGGTCGGACCGGGCCGGGTGGGCCCGGGGTGTGTCGACCCGGGCCCTGGTGGACCCGGGTTGTCGGTCCGGGCCCTGGTGGGCCCGGGTTGTCGGTCCGGGCCGCGCGTGGCCGGTCGGCAAACCCGCAAAGGTACCAGACCCGGGCGCCGCACCGGGGGCCGTGCGATGAAGCGCCGGTTTGCCGGTGCGGCCAGCGGCGCCGCCGGGTCAGCCGCCGAGCGCCGCCAGCAGCTTTTCGTGCACGCCGCCGAAGCCGCCGTTGCTCATGCACACGACATGGTCGCCCGGGCGGGCCAGGGCGCAGACCGTGCGCACCAGCGCATCGACCTGATCCTCGACACGCGCGCGCTCGCCCAGGGTCGCGAGCGCCTCGCGGGCGCTCCAGCCGTAGTCGCCCTGCAGGCACAGCGCCAGGTCGGCCGGCTCCAGCGACCAGGGCAGCTGCGCCTTCATCATGCCCAGCTTCATGGTGTTCGAGCGCGGCTCGAAGACGGCCAGGATGCGCCCTGGCGCCGCGCCACCCACAGCCTCGTGGTCCAGCTTGCGGCGCAGGCCCTCGAGCGTGGTGCGCATCGCCGTCGGGTGGTGGGCGAAATCGTCGTAGACACGCACGCCGCCCGTCTCGCCGCGCAGTTCCATGCGCCGCCTGACGCCGGCGAAGCGCGCCAGTGAGGCCGCCGCCTGCGCCGGCGCAATGCCCACATGCTCCGCCGCGGCGATGGCGGCGAGCGCGTTGAGCTGGTTGTGCTCGCCCAGCTGCGACCACTCGACCCGCCCCAGCCTGAGGCTGCCGCGCAGCACGTCGAAGGCATGCGGCTCGCCTCGCGCACGCAGCACGCCCGGTTCCTCGCGCCGCGCGCCGAAGCGCTGCACCTCGCTCCAGCAGCCGCGCTGCAGCACGCGGGCCAGGGCGTCGTCGCGCGCGTTGACGACCAGGCGTGCGCTGGCCGGCATCGTGCGCACCAGGTGGTGGAACTGCGTCTCGATGGCGGCCAGGTCGGGGTAGATGTCGGCGTGGTCGTGCTCCAGGTTGTTCAGCACTGCCGTGCGCGGCCGGTAGTGCACGAACTTGGCGCGCTTGTCGAAGAACGCGGTGTCGTACTCGTCGGCCTCGATGACGAAGCTCCGGCCGCAACCCAGGCGGGCCGACAGCCCCCAGTTCAGCGGCACACCACCGACCAGGAAGCCGGGCTCGAGCCCGGCGTCCTCCAGCATCCAGGCCAGCATCGCGGTCGTGCTGGTCTTGCCATGCGTGCCGGCCACGGCCAGCACATGGCGACCGTGCAGCACCTGCTCGGCCAGCCACTGCGGGCCGCTGACGATGCGCTCTCCGGCGTCGAGCAGCGCCTCCATCAGCGGGTTGCCGCGCTTGATGACGTTGCCCACCACCCAGACGTCGGGCCGCAGCGACAGCTGGTCCGCCCCGAAGCCTTCGACCAGCTCTATGCCCAATGCGCGCAGCTGCTCGCTCATCGGCGGATAGACGGCGGTGTCGCAGCCGGTGACGCGGTGGCCGGCTTCGCGGGCGATGGCCGCCAGGCCGCCCATGAAGGTGCCGCAGATGCCCAGGATGTGGAGGTGCATCGCGCGATTCTAGGAAGCCGCCGCGGCGGCCCGCAGCGCGTCCCGCCGGCGGGCCAGCAGGCGGGCGTCGGCGGCGCCGGGCGCACAGGCGATGGCGTCGTCGAGGCGACGGCAGGCGGGCTCGAGCTGCCCCAGCCGCTGCAGCGCCCGCGCCTGCGCGGCCCGCAGGTGCGCCCGCAGCGCGGCCGGCAGCGCGGGCTCGAGCTGCTCGAGCAAGGCCAGCGCCTGCCGCGGCGAGCCGGCTTCGGCGAGCGCGATCGCGTGCCCCAGTCGCGGCGCCGGGGAGGGGTCGATGCGCAGCAGCCACTCGTACCAGCGCACGACGGCCAGCCAGTCGGTGCGGTCGTGGTCGGGCGCGGTCGCGTGCTCGGCGGCGATGCCGGCCAGCAGGTGCCAGCGCGACAGTCGCTCGGCGCGCTGGGCGGCCTGCAGATGCCTCAGCCCCAGTCGAACGAGTCCCTGGTCCCAGCGGTCGCGCGGCTGGCCGGGCAGGGGCACGATGTCGCCGGCGTCGTCGAAGCGGCCGCTCAGGCGCGCCCCGTGCAGCACGAGCGTGGCGGCCAGGGCATCGGCATCGGCATGCGCCGACGCGCCGTGGGCGGCCAGCGCACGCGCCAGGCGGATCGCTTCCCAACACAGCGCCAGGCCCTGGGCGCGTCGCCCGGGGTCGGCGGCGGCCTGGCCGCCGACGGGATCGCCGGTGCAGCGGCCTGCCGCCTGCTGCCCGCTGAGGAACATCACGAACAGCGCCGTCAGCACCGACTCGCGGCGGCCTGCCAGCTCTGCGCCCGCCGGCACCGCCAGCGCCTCCCCGGCCAGCAGCCGCCGCGCACGCGCCAGCCGCTGCGCCAGTGCGGCTTCGCTGCAGAACAGCGCCGGCGCGATGGCCGCCAGCTCCAGGCCGGCCAGCGCGCGCAGCGCCAGCGCCACCTGCGTGGTCGGCGGCAGCTGCGGGTGGCAGGCGGCGAACAGCAAGGCCAGCTCGTCGTCGTCCAGCTCGCCCTGCAGCCGGCCCCGGGCCGGCTCGACGGCCACCGGCTCGCCGGCGCAGCCTGCCGGCCAGGCCAGTTCGCCGCTGTCGTCGTCGGGCCAGGGTTCGTGGCGCCCGTCGTGGCGCAACTGGTCGATCGCGTGGTGCCAGGCCACGCGATACAGCCAGGCCGCGGCCTTCGCCGGCACCCCGTCCACCGGCCAGCGCTCCAGTGCGCGCAGGCAGGCCACCTGCACGGCGTCCTCGGCCAGCGCCAGGTGGGCCAGGCCCAGCGCATGGGCCAGCCGGGCGACCAGCGGCCGGCGCCTTTCGGCCAGCAGCAGGGGCAGCGCGGCCAGGGGGTCAGACATCCTCGATGCGGCGCAGCTCTATCCACTGCCGGCCGGCCAGGTGCGGGCAACTCGCCGCCAGGACTTCGGCTTCGGCGTCGTCGGCGGCCTTGACGATGAACAGCCCGCCGATCACGTCATGCGCCTCGGCATAGGGGCCGTCACTGGCCAGCGGGCGGCCGTCCTCGAGCCTGAGCCGGCGCCCGCCGTCGTCGGCCAGCTTCCAGCCGTCGACCAGCTTGCCGGCCTCGGCCATGCGCTGCGACCAGGCCTTGTAGCGGGCGATGATCTCCTGCACCTCGGCCGGCGAGATGTCGGCGGCGTCGGCGGGGCATTCGTGCAGCAGCAGCAGGTACTGGGTCATGACGGGTCCTCTTGCGGTTCACCGGCCAGCTGCCGGCACGGATAGACGAACGAGGCTGCCGCCCGATGACGCGGCCGGCCGCAAAAAACCCCTGGCGCGCCGTCCAGCGGCTAGGCCGCTGGACGAGCGCCGCTCGCGTCCGCCCGCGGACCTTCGGCGGCGGTGTCGGCGGACGTGCCGGCGGCGGTGTCGGCTGCGGTGTCGTGGGCCGGAGCATGACGGCCGGAGAGCGGCCCCGGCGCCCCGCTCGCCTGCACCTCCAGGGCCGCTGCCGTGTCGCCCGTCGTCGGTGGCGGGGGCGCTGTGGAAGCGGCTGTGCCCGCCGCGGCCGGCGGGTCGGTCTCCGCCATCCAGTGCTCGAGAAGCGTGTAGCCGACGGCCAGCACCACCGGGCCGACGAAGATGCCGACCAGCCCGAAGGCCAGCAGCCCGCCGATCACGCCTGAGAAGATCAGCAGCAGCGGCAGGTCGGCGCCCATGCGGATCAGCATCGGCCGCAGCACGTTGTCCAGCGAGGTGACGAGCACCGTCCAGACCAGCAGCACCGTGCCCCAGACGGGCGAGCCGTCCCAGAAGACCCAGGCCACCGCTGGCAGCAGCACCAGCGCCGGCCCGACCTGCGCGATGCACAGCATGAACATCAGCGCCGACAGCAAGCCGGCGAACGGGATGCCGACCGCCCACAGGCCCAGGCCGCCGAGCACCGACTGCACCACCGCCGTGACGCCGACGCCGAGCGCCACGCCGCGGATGGCGTCGCCGGCCAGCTGCACCGTCGATTCGCCGCGCGCCCCGGCCAGGCGGCGCGCGAAGCGGCGCACCTCGCCCGCCGCCCCCTCGCCACCGGCATACATGATGGCGGCGATGACCACCGTCATGAAGAACTGCAGCAGCAGGAAGCCCAGGCTGCCGACCTCGGCGACGAACCACTTCGTCAGGTTGCCGGCGTAGGGCGACAGGCGTTCGAGCGCGCCGTCCAGGCCCGCCTCCACGGCCTCCGCCCACAGGCCGGCGAGCAGCGAGCCGACCAGCGGCAGCGCGGCCAGCCAGGCTGGCGCCTGCGGCGTCAGCCGGTAGCCGGTGACCAGGCGCGCCCACTCGACGATGCGCTCGGCGTTCTGCACGATGGTGACGATGGCCACCGTCAGCGGCACCACGAACAGCAGCAGCAGCAGCAGCGTCATCGCCGTCACCGCCAGCGCGCGCCGGCCGCCCAGCAGGGCCTGGGCCCTGAGCATCACCGGCCAGGTGGCCACGACCACCATCGTGGCCCAGATCGCCGGCCCCAGAAAGGGCCGCAGTATCCACAGCGAGGCGAAGATCAGCAGCCCGAGCGCGAGCACCGCGAAGGTGGTGCGCGTCAGGTCCTGCGGCACGTGGCGGGGCATGGGGCGGGCGGCCGCCGCTAGCGCGGCTTCTCGACGTAGGGCTCGACCGCGCGCGCCTGCAGCCGGTAGCTGCTGACGCCCATGTAGGAGTCGGTCTTCTCGCGCGAGATCGTGCCGTTGATCCAGACCGCGTCCATCGAGCGCACGCCCTTGACCGGCGCGGCGGACTGCACATGGATGATCTGGTTGGCCGGCGGTGGCGGAGAGTGCACGCAGGCACCGAAGTACGGCACCAGCAGGAACTCCTTGAGCCCGTCCTTGCCTTCCTCCAGCGGCACCACGAAGCCGGGGATGCGGACCGCCTGGCCGTCCATCTTCGGGTTGGCGGGCGCGTTGTCCCAGACCTCGCGCAGCTTCTTCATCATCTGGATCGCGCGCGGGTCGGCGTCGCTGAGCTGCGCGAAGTCCAGGCCCTTGAGCTCCTTCATCGGATCCCAGTTCGGCGGCACCAGCTCGTCCCACTTGATCTCGCGAAAGCCGCTGCTCGGTGCGGGCGTGGCGGCCGGCGCGGTCGCCGGCCGGGGCGCCGGGCTGTTGCCCCCCAGCGGGGGCGACAGTGTCGGCACGCCCTGGGGGGCCTGGGCCAGGCAGGCCCCGGCGGCCAGGGCCAGGGCGAGCAAGGTCGGGGTGCGGAAAAGGCGCAGCGGCATCGCGGTCGGGGCTCAGGTGGGCGGCGACAACCCGTCGGCCAGGGACAGCCGGTAGGCCCGCACGCCGGGCAGCAGCGCGGCAAGCATACCCGCGGCCAGCGTGGCGGCGAAGAGCCCCCACTGCGCGGCTGTCGGCGCCGACGGCGTGAGCTGGATGCCGAACGCCTGCTGCAGCCAGGGCGCGGCCAGCACGGCCAGGCCGGCGCTGCCCAGCGCGCCGGCCAGCGTGCCCAGGGTGGTCACGATCGCGCCTTCGATCGCCAGCAAGGCCATCACATGCCGCGGCGCGGCGCCCACCGCGCGCAGCACCGCCAGCTCGCGCCGCCGCTGCTCCAGCCCGGCCAGCACCACCGCCACCAGCGAGGCCAGGCTGACCACCGCCACCAGGGCCGTCATCAGCTGCAGGGCCTGCTCGCCCACGCCCAGCACCTGCCACAGTTCGTCCAGCGCGACCCCGGGCAGCACCGCCAGCAGCGGCTCGCCCTCGTAGTCGGCCACCCAGCGCTGCACCACGAACACCGCCGCGCGGCTCTTGAGCCCGACCAGCGCCGCTGTCACCTGCTTGGGCTCGAGGTCGAACTTGCGCGCCTGCCCTGCGGCGATGGTCAGCCCCGGCAACGGCGCACCGCCGGCCCAGTCGAGGTGGATGGCCTCGATCGCCTGCAGGCTGACATGCACGCTGCGGTCGACCGGCGTGCCGGTCGGCGCGAGCACGCCCACCACGGTGAACGGCTTGTCGGCATGCTCCGTGCCCGGCAGCGCGCCGCTGCCATGCGAAAGCGTCAGCCGCTGGCCCGGCCGGTAGCCCAGCGACTGCGCCACCTCCGCGCCGACCACGGCCTCGTACAGCCCGTCCAGCGTGCCGGCAAAGGCGCGCCCCTCGGCCAGCGCGAGCGGCTGGCGTTCGCCATAGCGGAAGTGCTCGAAGTACGCCGGCGTCGTGCCCACCACCGGCCGCCCGCGGTGCGAGTCGCCCAGCGAGATCGGCACCAGCCAGGCGACCGCACGATGCGCCGCGACGGCCTTCAGGCTGTCCATGCCGATGTTGTTCGTCGCCCCGCCGATGCGAAACACCGCGTACAGCATCAACTGCACCGGCCCCGTGCGCGCGCCCACCACCAGGTCGGTGCCGCTGACCGCCTGCGAAAAGCTCGAGCGCACGTCATGGCGCAGCCGCTCCAGGCTCAGCAGCAGCAGCGAGGCGAGCGCGATGCACGCGCCGACCAGCGAGAGCGTCAGCCGCCGATGCCAGGCCGAGCGCCAGGCGATGGACCAGAGGGGGGTCATGGGCAGAGGTCTGCGCCGCGTGCGGCGTTGGAGTGGCCCGGTCGGGGCGGTCGAATTGTGCCGGGCCGCCAGGCGCATGCAGCGGGAGGGCCGGCCAGCGAGCGCTGCACCGCCTGGCGCTGGTCGCAGCAGGCCGCAACAGCGACGACGACGAGAACCGCCAGCGCATCGAGGAAGTGCGCACCATCACGGGCGGCAGCCGGGCGGGCACGTCCTGGCCCCAAGACGACCTGGCCAGTCTTGTGGCCACCAGCGACCCAGCCGGGCAGACCCCCGCGCGCTACGCCTGCGACCCCGCCTCAGCGCCTGTCGACGCCCGCGCTCACCGCCCCGCCCGGTTGAGCTCCATCAGCCCCAGGCGCTCGTCGAAGCGTGCCGCCAGCCGTTCGTCGTGGCTGACGAAGACCAGCGTGCTGCCGGTGTCGCGGCAGGACTGCTGCAGCAGCGCCATGAAGTCCTCGCGCCGGGCGGCGTCCAGGGCCGAGGTGGGTTCGTCGGCGATCACCAGTGGCGGCTTGCCGATCAGCGCGCGCGCGGCGGCGACGCGTTGCTGCTGGCCGACCGACAGGCGTCCGGCGACCTGGGGCCACAAGGCCGCCGGCAGGCCCATGCGGTCGAGCAGGGCCTCGGCGTCGCCGGCGGCGGCGCGCGCGGCGCGCGCGGCCGAGAAGCGGCAGGGCAGGCGCACGTTGTCGATCACGCTCAGGTAGGGCAACAGGTTGAACTGCTGGAACACCACGCCGATCAGGTCGGCGCGGCGGGCGTCGCGGCCGGCCGCGGGGATGTCGGCCCATTCCTGGCCGCCGACCGCGACGCGGCCGTGGTCGGCGCGCAGCACGCCGGCGATCAGCCCGAGCAGCGTGCTCTTGCCGCAGCCGCTCGGGCCATGCACGAACAGCTGCCGGCCGTCGGCGACCGCGAGCGCGCCGATGGCCAGCGTGTCGTGCGCGGCACCGGGCCAGCGGTAGCGGAGGTCGCGGATGTCGATCACGGCGGGGCGGGTGGCGTTGGGGGGGCGCGGTGCACGCAGGGGCAGGGCCGCGGACCGGCGCGACGATAGCGCGGCCGGCTCGGCGCGGGCGCTGACTATCATCGCCGCCATGCCCGACGCCAAGCTCCAGGGGCAGCTCGTGGTCGCGATCTCGTCGCGCGCGCTGTTCGACTTCGAGGAGGAGAACCGCGTCTTCGAAGCCGGTGACGACCATGCCTACATGCGGCTGCAGCAGCAGCGCCTGGCCGTGCCGGCGCGGCCGGGCGTGGCGCTGCCGCTGGTGCGCAAGCTGCTCGCCTTCACGGGCGAGTCGGGTGCGCGGTCGGTCGAGGTGGTGATCCTGTCGCGCAACGATCCGGTCTCCGGGCTGCGTGTGTTCCGCTCCGCAGAGCACTTCGGCCTGCCGATAGAGCGCGGGGTCTTCACGCGCGGCCAGCCGCCCTGGCGCTACCTGCGGCCGCTGGCGGCGCAGCTGTTCCTGTCGGCCAACGAGGCCGACGTGCGCCAGGCGCTCGAGGCCGGCGTGCCGGCCGCGCGCGTGGCCATGCACAGCGCGCGCGCCAGCGACGCCCATCCGGGCGAGGTGCGAATCGCCTTCGACGGCGACGCGGTGCTGTTCTCCGACGAGGCCGAGCGTGTCTACCAGCGCCACGGGCTCGACGCCTTCCAGTCGCATGAACAGTCGCAGGCCGGCAAGCCGCTGACGCCGGGCCCGTTCAAGCCGCTGCTCGAGTCACTGCACCGCCTGCAGCGGCAGCGCTCCACCGGGATGCGGCTGCGCACGGCGCTGGTGACGGCGCGCAGCGCGCCGGCGCATGAGCGTGCGATCCGCACGCTGATGGACTGGCAGCTGGAGATCGACGAGGCGATGTTCCTCGGCGGCCTGGACAAGGGCGCCTTCCTGCGCGAGTTCGAGCCCGACTTCTTCTTCGACGACCAGACGCGGCATGTGGACAGCGCGGCCGGCCATGTGCCGGCGGGGCATGTCGCCAGCGGAGTGAGCAATGCTTCCGAGACCCCTTGAGCCGGTGCACGGCAGCCTGCCGGCCTGTCGGCAGCTTGCGGTGCTGCGCGCTGGCACGCTGCTGATCGGCGCCTGCCTCGGCGGCAGCCTGCCGGCGGCGCGCGCGGCCGACATCCCGATCCCGGTGCTGCAGGGCAGCGCGGCGCACAGCCCCTACGCCGGGCAGCGCATCGGCACCACGGGCGTGGTGACCGCGATCGTCGATCGCGGCTTCTTCCTGCAGGACCCCCAGGGTGACGGCGATGCGGCCACCTCGGACGGCATCTTCGTGGCCGGCTCGCCGCAAGGCGCGCGGGTCGGGCAGCGTGTGCGCGTCAGCGCGCTGGTGGCCGAGGTCAACGTCGGCGCGACCGGCAACGCGACCACGGCGGCACAGCCCTTGACCACGCTGAGCGAACTGGCGCGCGTCGACATCCTGGGCGAAGGCGTGCTGCCGGAACCGGTGGTCCTGCCCTGGCCACTGGCCGAGGGCGACAGCCTGGAGCGTTTCGAAGGCATGCGGGTGGCGGTCTCGGGCCCGCTGACGGTGCAGCAGAACCAGTTCCTGGCCCGCTTCGGGCAGCTGACGCTGGGTGCCGGCGGCCGCCATTGGGTGCCGACCGAGCGCCACCGCCCGGGCAGCCGCGAGGCACAGGCGCTGGCCCAGGCGCAGGCGCGCCACCGGCTGCTGCTCGACGATGGGCATGGCGGCCAGAACCGCAACCCCACGCCCTACCTGGGGCCGCAGGGCCAGCCGCGCGTGGGCGACCAGGTCGAGGGGCTGGTCGGTGTGCTGGACTTCGGGCTTGCCACGTCCAGCCCGCTCGGTGCGGCGCTCTACCGCCTGCACCCGACACAGCCGCCGCGCTTCGTGGCCGCCAATGCGCGCCCGCCGGCACCGCCGCCGCCGGCGCCCGGGCAGCTGCGGCTGGCGACCCTGAACCTGCACAACTACTTCACCACCTTCGGCGACGGCCGCGACAGCAGTGGCGGCAGCCAGCCGGGTTGCAGCCTCGATGGCGTGGTGGCGCTGTCGCACTGCCGCGGCGCCAGCCAGGCGGCGGAGTTTGCACGCCAGCAGCGCAAGCTGGTCCACACCCTGCTGGCCATGGACGCCGACGCGGTCGGGCTGGTCGAGGTGCAGAACAACGGCGGCGCGGCCACGCGCGAGCTGGTCGCGGCGCTCAACCGCCGGCTCGGCGAAGGGCGGGCCGAGGCGCACTATGCGGCGCTGCCCGAAGCGGACCAGGGCCAGGGCGGCGATGCGATCCGGGTGGCGCTGATCTACCGCCCGGCGCGCCTGCGGGCGGTCGGGGCGCTGCGCGTCGACAGCCTGGGTGGCAGCTCGCGGCCTTCGCTCGCGCAGACCTTCGAGGCCGGCGGCGGCGAGCGGCTGCTGATGGTGGTGAACCACTTCAAGAGCAAGGGCAGCTGCCCCACCGAGCCTGGCCCCGACGCCGACCAGCGCGACGGCCAGGCCTGCTGGAACGCGTTGCGCGTCAGGCAGTCGCGGCGGCTGGCCGCCTGGGTCGATGGCCTGCCGGCCGCGGCGGTCGGAATCGGCGCGTTGCTGATCGGCGACTTCAACGCCTATACGCGCGAGGACCCGGTCGTCGAACTGGTCGGCCGCGGTTTCGTGGACCTGCTCGACCGCCACCAGCCGGCGGCCACCACCTTCGTCTATGACGGCCTGTCGGGCCGGCTGGACCATGCGCTGGCCGGCGGCGCGCTGGCCGCGCGCGTGCGCGCCGCGTGGGCCTGGCCGATCAACGCGGACGAGCAGCCGAGCCGGGACTACAACCTCGAGTTCAGGCAGCCGGCCTGCGCGCAGTGTGCACCCGATGCCTTCGAGCCCGAGGGGCCCTGGCGCTCGTCGGACCATGACCCGGTGCTGGTGGAGCTGGACCTGCGGCCTCTGCAGGCCATGGCCGCCGGCCGCTGAAAGCGCTGCCGGTACGTCCATGCCGTGGCGCCGCAGCGCCGACCCGCTCAGGGCGTGCCGATGAACAGGTAGGCGTTGGCCGCCCGGCCCAGGGAGTGCGAGACCCCCAGGTACACCGGCCCCAGGGGCGTCTCGCCACCGACGTAGAGCGTGAGCGACTGCAGCGTGCCGGTATAGCGGGTGGGCACGATGGGCGAGCCGATGCGGCCGAGCTCGAACGCGCTGCCCAGCCTGAGGTCACCGCGCAGGCCCATGGGCAAGGTGCCGATCACGCGCTCGGCGCGCAGGTGGCCGTAACGCAGCGAGTCACCCGCCACCTGGCCATCCGAGTAGGCCGACAGGTTCAGGAAGCCGCCGAGCGACGCGCTGTCGAAGGCTGGCAGCCGGCCCTGCGGCGACCCGGCCCAGGCCAGCCGGCTGGCCAGCACCCAGGCGCCGAAGGGCCAGGCCATGCGGCCTTCGATCTGGCCACGCAGGTAGCGCGGCAGCTCGGGGTGAGCGGAGCGGTTGTCGGCCAGCGTCGCGCGCAGGGCCCAGCCGTCGCGCGGGAAGAAGCGGTGGCTGGTGCGGTCCAGGTCCAGGCTGGCCCAGGCGCCGGCGTAGCTGGCATGGCGCTTGTCGAGCACAGGCAGGCCGGTCGACAGCGATGGCTGCCAGCGCGACTGGTGCAGGCCCAGGCGCAGGTGGCCCAGATAGCCCAGCTCCAGGCCCAGCGCGCCGTGCAGCGCCACGCGCTCGATGACGTATTCGGCCACGCGGTCGTCGTCCACGAAGACATCCATGCGCTGGCGCCGGTAGCCGGCACGGGCGTCGGCAAACCAGCGCGAAGGCGTGGCCAGCGGCTGGTGCCACTCGAAGGCCAGGCCATTGGTGCTGCCGAGCTCGGCGGTGGCCAGCGCCTGGCCGCCCCAGGCGTTGGCCCAGGTGCGATGCCAGGCGACGCGAAGGCTGTAGCTGGCGCCCTGGCTGGACGTGGTGCTCAGCGCCAGCGCGGTGCGCAGGTAGTCCGGCCCCCAGCGCTTCTCGACCGGCAGCACCTGCAGGCGGTGCCCGCCGCCCTGGTCGACCAGCCGGTAGTCGACGCCTTCGAAGTCCCCTTCGCCGTAGATGCGCACCAGGTCGCGCCCGAGCCGGGTGGCGTCCAGCGGCTGGCCGAGGGGCTGGCGCAGGTGGCGCTCTATCGTCGACGGGTGAACGCGTCGCAGACCGACGATGTCGATGCCGTCCACCGTGGGCGGTGGCGTCGAGGTCTTCTCGAAGCGCTGGCGCCACAGTGCGTACTGCGCCGGCGGCAGGCTCAGCGCCTGCAGCTGCACTGCGGCGGCATCGGCGGCCTGGCGGCCGCGCTCGGCAGCTTCCGCGGACCGCTCGAAGTCGGCCGCGCTGATGCCTTGCAGTTCGGGGCGCAGGTAGATGTCGCGCCCGCCCAGCAAGGCGATCGAGCGGCTGACGTTCTGCTCGGTGAGGATGCCAATCATCTGCGCGCTGATGCTCAGCAGCGAGCCCACCTGCTCGGCGGGCAGCAGCGGCGTGCCGACGTTGACCGCAATCACCACGTCGGGCTGGCACAGCCGTCGCACCTCGTCGACGGGCAGGTTGTCGACCAGGCCGCCGTCGACCAGCCGCCGGCCGTCGACGTCGGCCGGCGCCAGCAGGCCGGGCACCGCCATGCTGGCCCGCATCGCCTGCGTCAGGCTGCCGCTGCGGAAGACGACGCGGTCGCCATTGCCGATGTCGGTGGCGACGATGGCCAGCGGCAGGGCCAGGCGGGCGATGTCGGGCTCGCCGAGATCGGCGCGCACGAGCTGGTTGAAGAACAGCTTGACCTTCTGGCCGGCGACCACGCCGGGCGGTGCGGCGAGCCCGCTGGCGGTGATGCCCAGCTCGTTCGGCAGGAAGCGCTGCTGGATGTGCTTGTGGCGCAGGTTCAGCTCGCGATAGCCGGGGTCGTCCTGGAACAGGTCATTCCAGTCCACCACCGCGAGCTCGCCGCGCATGCGCTCGGGGCTGACCCCGGCCGCCCAGGCGCCAGCCACCAGCGCGCCCATGCTGGTGCCGGCCACGCAGTGCACCGGCACGCGCAGCCGCTCGAGCACCTCCAGCACGCCGATGTGGGCGGCGCCGCGCGCCCCGCCACCGCCCAGCACGAGGCCGATGCGTGGCGGCTGCGCAGCCGCTGCCGAGCAGGCCAGCCAGGCGACGACGCAGCAGGCCAGGCCGGTCAGGAGGCGACGCATGGACGGGGATTGTGGGCCCCAGGGGCCGGGCCCGGCCCGTCGACCCGAGCGCCGGTCAGAACCTGTAGGCCAGCCGCAGGCCGCCCCAGTGCCGGCCGCGGACCCGGATAGGCGCGGCCACCTCCTTCATGACGACGAACTGCCCGCCGCCCATGTCGCGGCGGTAGGTCTGCAGCAGGAAGGGCCTCGTGTTGCGCCCCGAGGCCAGGCCGGTGCGGTCGTTGAAGATGCGACGGTAGCGGCTGTTGGCCGTGTTCCAGGCCAGCTCGCCCGGGCGCTGTGGGTTGTTGTACTTGCGGTTGTGGCAGGCGACATAGCCGTTGCGGTCGGCGCAGATGCAGAACACGACCTTCTCCGACAGCTGCAGCGTCTGTTCCTGCAGTGGCGGGAAAAGGGTGTCGGCCAGCTCGCAGAAGCGTGTCATGTGCTGCGCCGGCTGGGTGCCTTCCAGCGGCGTGTAGCGCTCGTCGAACAACGACTCCTCGTCGATGCGGCCGCTGGCAAGCGCTTCCTCCAGCAGGGTCGAGACCTTCGCCGCGGTGGCCTGCGCGGCGCGGATGAAGGGTGTGTCCACGGTCTCGACACCGGCATCGGCGACCGTCTCGAGCAGCTGCTCGGAGAACTTCAGGAAGTTGCCGGTGCGCCCGAGGGCGCCGTCCAGCCCTTGCAGCGTGTGGTTGACCTGGTCGCGCACCTCGCCCATTCGCTGCGACAGCGCGCCGCAGACCTGCTGGCTCTGGCCGGCCGCCGCGGCGATGCGGCCGACCTCGGACTCGACCTTGTCGAGCGTGGTGTGCACCGAGCCCGACTCGCCTTCGGCCACCGAGGCCTTGTCTTCACGGCGCTGGATGTCGCGCGCCAGCGCCTCGATCCGGCTGTCCAGCTTGGACACCGTGCCGGCGATCTCCTTGGACGACACCTCGACCTTGGCGGCCAGGTCCTTGACGGCGTCGGCGACCACGCCGAAGCCCCGGCCGGCCTCGCCGGCGCGCTTGGCCTCGACCGATGCGTTGAAGGCCACCAGCCGGGTCTGCAGGGCGATCTGGGTGATCTGGCCCGCAGCCTCGGAGACCAGGCGAAGCGTCTCGACCACACCCGCCACCTCGACGCCGACCTTGTCGATCGCGCCGCGCGCCAGGGCCACCGCCTGCCGGCTGGACTGCGTCTCGGCAGCGATCGCGTCCTGTGCACCCTGCACCTCCTGCACCTGCTGCAGCAGCGCCTGCAGCGTCTGCACCTGCTGGGCGGCGGCCTTGTGCGTGTCTTCTATCGTGCCCCTGACCTCGGCGGCTTCCCGGCCGAGCGTAGAGGCCTGCCGCGACAAGGCCTCGACCAGCCGCGACTCGACGGCTGGCGGGTCCATCTGAGGCTCGGGCGCGAGGTCCGCCGGCGCCGGCTTGCGTCGAAGAAAGGCAAACATCGGTTTCCTTTCGTGGGGAGGGGCTGCCTGGAGCGAGGCAGGTGACCGGCCTGCGCCCGAGGGACGCACTCTACTGGCAGAAGCCGATGGGCGGGCGCCTTCCTGCCGGGTCGGGCAGGTCGCGCAACTCCAGGCTGGCACGGCCGTCCAGCCGGGCGTTGCCGAAGGCGGTCATCCAGGCGCGGCGCATCTCGCGTGGCGCGACGCGGGCGATCGCCTCCAGCACCGCGGCCGGCGGCTCCTCGTCGAAGGACGCGCCCCAGCCATGCCGGCCGCGCAGTGACTGGTACAGCCGGCGGGCGATCGAGTGCGCCGCGTCGCGGTCGGGCGCCTGCACCTCGAACACGTTCATGCGGTCGAGGATGGGCTCCGGAATGCCGCGCGCGTCGTTGGCGGTGGCGACCCAGATCACCTGGCTGGCGTCGATGGCCACCTCGGCGAACTCGTCGACGAAGTGGCCTGCCGTGTCCTGCTCCAGCAGGCTGTAGAGCGCGCCCAGCGGGTCGTAGGCCTGTTCGCCTCGCGCCTTGTCGATCTCGTCGACCACCATCAGCGGGTTGGCATACTGGCCGTCGACCAGCGTCTCGAAGACCTTGCCCGGGCGGGCGCCCTTCCATTGCGAGGAGGCGCCGCTGAGCACCCAGCCGGCGGTCAGGCTGCTCATGGGCACGAAGCCCATGCCGGTGCCCAGCAGCTGGGCGAGCTGGCGCGCGAAGTGCGTCTTGCCGATGCCCGGCGGGCCCAGCAACAGCATGGGCGTGATCTCCAGCGCGTCGCCACTGTCCTGGCACAGCGCCAGCTGGCGGCGAACGTCGTCGAGCACCTCGCCGAAGTTGGGCAGCTCCTCGTAGAGATGCTCCATGGCCGGCAGCCCGGAGGGCTTGACCTGGAAGCGCTCGGCGCCCTTCTCGAGCATGCGCTCGTAGGTGGCGCGCAGGGTCTCGTGCTCGCGCTGGGGCAGCTTGTCCAGGCGCTTCTCGACATCGCCCACGCGATAGAGTTGCCGCACCCTGGCGATCGGCAGCAGGGCGCGCGTGAGGGGAACCGGTTCGCTTTGCGTGGCCATGCCCGACTCCTGCGGTCGACACCAGGTCGGCCCATTCAAGCAAAGCGTGCCACAGACCACCGCCCGGAACAAAGTCCGGGTTCACCCGCATTTGCGGGAGTTGCCGGCCGCGGGCCGCCGCCGGCGGGCGCCTCAGTGGGCCAGGCTCTGCGCTTCGGCGTCCACCGCCAGCGCCGTCAGGGTCAGCATCATCGACATGGCAACGAAGGCCACGAAGGCGTTCCAGGCGTCCGCGGTCTCGGCATCCCAGTGGCGACCGAGGTGGGTGCGCACCGAGGCCAGCAGCGCGCGGGCGATGTGGCCGACGCGGGCCGGCGTCACGCGTTCGCCGCCGAAGCGGCGCACCATGCCCTGCACCGAGCGCTGCAGGACCGGCGGCGTCTTGCTCAGGGCCACCACGGCGCCCAGCCACTGCACCAGCGGGAAGCCGCTGTCGTCGCCCTCGCGCACGTCCAGGCCGGCCAGCTCCGGGTCGAGCAGGCGCAGGCGGGTGATGAAGACATCGACCAGCTGCCCGGCACGCGCCATCAGTCGGAAGTGGCTGCGGCGAACGATCTCGGCTTGCGCGGGGGTCATGTCTCGTCTCCTGTGCGGCGAACCCGGTGGGGGTATGGAGCCGAATGGTGGCCATGTGCGGTTTCACGCACATGCCGGCCCCGCCGGGTGCCCGTTTCTTTTGTTTCACGCCGCCCCGGGCCCGCCGCCCCGGGCCCGCCGCCCCGGGCCCGCCGCCACCTGGCCCTGAGCGGCGCCGGACAGCAGCGGCAGGGCCAGCGTGCGCGTCATCTCAGGCGCGGCACTGAACGTCCCGGTGCACCTGGATGCCGAGGGGGCAGGCGTGCTTGCCGGCGCGCGCCAGGTGGGGTGGCGTCGATGTCGGCCAGCTCGTCCATGAGCCGCTCGAGAAGAACATCGGGTTGGCCTAGCCAGCAAGGCAGGTCGCCAGATCGCTCGCCAAGGCCTGAAGCAGCAACGCCCGCACAGGGCGGGCGCTCCAGGTGCGCCGCTACTTGACCCAGGTGTTGAGCTGGATGATGGGCAACAGCACCGCCAGCACGATCAGCAGCACCACGGCGCCCATGGCGACCACCAGCAGCGGCTCCAGCAGCGTGGCCAGCGCCATCGCGCGGCGCTGCACCTCGCCGGCCTGCTGCTGTGCGGCGCGGGCCAGCATCAGCGGCAGCTGGCCGGTCTGCTCACCCAGTCGCGCGAACATTGCCAGCAGGGCCGGGAAGCGCTTCTTGGCCGCCAGGGCCGAGGCCAGCGGGGCGCCTTCCCGCACCTGCGCCAGGGCATCCAGGGCGTCGGCCCGCATCGCGCGGTTGCCCAGGGTCTCGGCGGCCGCCTGCAGGGCCTTGAGGATGGGCACGCCGGCCCCGGCCAGCATGGCCAGCGTGCCGCCGAAGCGGGCCGCGTTGTAGCCGCGCGCCAGGCGGCCGACCAGCGGCAAGGTCAGCCACAGGGCGTCACTGCGCTCGCGGAACTCCGGGTTGCGCCGCAGCAAGGTGAAGCCCACGAGGCCGGCGGCGCCGGCCAGCAGCACCGCCCAGCCCCATTGGCGCACGAAGCTGCTGGTGGCCAGCATGGCCACGGTCAGCCAGGGCAGCGCGCGCTTGGAACTGGTGAACACCGAGGCCACCTGCGGCACGACATAGGTGACCAGGAAGATCACGATCACGACCGCGATCGCCGACACGATGCCCGGGTACAGCATGGCCCCCCAGACCTTGGCGCGAAGCGCCTGCTGCTGCTCGAGATCGTCGGCCAGGCGCTCGAGCACCTCGCCGAGGGCGCCGCTCTGCTCGCCGGCGGCGACGACGGCGCGGTAGATCTCGTCGAACTCGCGCGGCGCGCCGGCCAGCGCACGGGCGAAGCTGCTGCCGGCGTTGACCTCGCTGCGCAGGTGCGCCACCAGCTCGCGCTGCCGAGGCTGGTCGGTCTCGTCGGCCAGCGCCGTCAGCGCACGCTCCAGGGGCAGCCCCGAGGCGACCAGCCCGGCCAGCTGCCGCGTCCACACGGCAAGGCCGGTGCGGCCGAACACGCGGCGCGTCTTCAGCGCCGGCGGCTGGCTGCCGCTGGCGGCGGCCACCGGTTCGACGGCCAGCGGCACCAGCGACTGTGCGCGCAGCTGTGCACGCGCCGCGCGCGCGCTGTCGGCGTCGAGCAGCCCGGTGGCGGTCTTGCCCCGGGCGTCCAGCGCGTCGTAGCGGTAGGCGGGCATGGATGCGGGCCGCAGCCTCAGCGTGCCGGAGCGCCGAGCTCGGCCTCGCGTGTCACCCGCACCAGCTCCTCGAGCGAGGTCGTGCCGTCGGCGAGCAGCCGCTCGCCGTCCTCGCGCATCGAGCGCAGGCCGGCCCGCCGCGCCGCGTCGGCCAGAGCGGACTCGGCGGCGCGGTTGTGGATCAGCGCCTGCACCGCCGCGTCGGCGACCATCAGCTCGTAGACCCCGGTGCGCCCCTTGTAGCCGGTGTGTGCGCAGTGCTCGCAGCCCACCGGGTGCCAGTGGCCGGCCTCGTCACGACGCCGGCAGCGCGGGCAAAGCCTGCGCACCAGGCGCTGGGCCAGCACGCCCAGCAGGCTGGAGCTGAGCAGGAAGGGCTCTATGCCCATGTCGATCAGCCGCGTGACGCTGCTGGGCGCATCGTTGGTGTGCACGGTGGCCAGCACCAGGTGGCCGGTGAGCGAGGCCTGGATGGCGATCTGCGCGGTCTCGAAGTCGCGGATCTCGCCGATCATGATGACGTCCGGGTCCTGGCGCAGGATGGCGCGCAGCGCCTTTGCGAACGTCAGGTCTATGCGCGTGTTGACCTGCGTCTGCCCGATGCCCGGCAGCTCGTACTCGATCGGGTCTTCCACCGTCAGCACGTTGGTCGTCGCGGTGTCGACGCGGCCCAGCGACGCGTACAGGGTGGTCGTCTTGCCCGACCCCGTGGGCCCGGTGACCAGGACGATGCCATGCGGCTGCCGGATCAGGCCCTCGAAGGACGCCAGCACCTCGCCGCTCATGCCCAGGCCTTCGAGCGTGAACTTCGACTCGGTCTTGTCGAGCAGGCGCAACACCGCGCGCTCGCCGTGCGCCGACGGCAGCGTCGACACCCGCACGTCGATCGCGCGGCCGCCGATGCGCAGCGAGATGCGGCCGTCCTGCGGCAGGCGCTTCTCGGCGATGTCGAGCTCGGCCATGATCTTGAGCCGGCTGATCAGCGCCGCGTGCAACGCGCGGTTGGGCTGCACCACCTCGCGCAGCGTGCCGTCGACGCGGAAGCGCACCGAGCTGGAGCGCTCGTAGGGCTCGATGTGGATGTCGCTCGCGCCGTCCTTGGCGGCCTGGGTCAGCAGCGCGTTGAGCATGCGGATGATGGGCGCGTCGTCGGCGGTCTCGAGCAGGTCCTCGACCGCCGGCAGGTCCTGCATCATGCGGCTCAGGTCGACGCCGCTTTCGACCTCGCCGATCACCGCCGCGGCGCTGCCTTCGCCACCGGCATAGGCGGCAGCGATGCGGCCGGCCAGCGTGGCCGCCGCCTCGTGCTCGAAGCGCGCCACGTCGTGCTGGCGAACCACCTCCGACAAGGCGCTGGCCGGCGTCGTCTCGGCGGCCCACAGCACCCGCTGGCGACCGTCGTCCTCCAGCAGCAGCGTATGCGCCTTGGCAAAGGCGTAGGGCAGGGGGTGACGGGCCATCGCGCGCGTCCGCCGTCAGGGCTGGCGGTCGGGGCCGCCGATGGCCGGCGAGGCCGCGCCGGCCGCAGAGGCCGCGGAGGCCGGCAGCGCCGGCAGGCGTGGTGCCTCGTTGATCGGCATCACCACGCTGGGTGCCGGCTGCGCCGCGTCCTGGCGGCCTCGCATCTGCTCGTAGCGGTCCAGCGACAAGCGGTCGCCCGAGGCGGCGTCGCGCAGCACCACCGGGCGCAGGAAGACCATCAGGTTGCTGCGCTTCCTCTCCCGGCTCTCGCTGCGGAACAGCGCACCGAGCACCGGGATGTCGCCCAGCAGCGGCACCTTGGACTTCTTCTCGATGAAGCGGTCCTCGATCAACCCGCCGAGCACGATGATGCCGCCGTCGTCGACCACGATGGTCGACTCGATCGAGCGCTTGGTTGTCGACGGCCCGGCGTTGCTGGTGCCGACAGCGGCCGTCTCCTTGACGCTGGACTGCTCCTGGTAGATCGCCATGCGCACGGTGCCGCCTTCGCCGACCTGCGGGCGGATGCGCAGCGTGATGCCGACGTCCTTGCGTTCGATGGTCTGGAACGGGCTGGTGGTCGCGGTGCCGGTGTTGGTGAACTGGCCGGTGATGAAGGGCACGTTCTCGCCGACGACGATCTTGGCCTCCTCGTTGTCCAGCGTCACCAGGTTGGGCGTCGAGACGATGTTGGTGTTGCTCTGCGTCTGCAGCATGCGCGCGATCGCCGCCAGCGCGTAGGTGCCGCCGTAGTTGCGCAGCAGCGCGATATTGAGGCCTTCGCCGGGCAGCGTCGTGCCGCTTCCAGCCAGCGTCTGCGACAGCGACAGGATGCCCGGGCCGCCGACGGTCAGGTTGGTGCCGACGGCCAGCCCGTTGCGGTCGCCGCTCTGGCCGAGCAGGCCTTGCCACTGGAAGCCGAAGTCGGCGGCGTTGTCGCCCGAGACCTCGACGATCATGCTCTCGATGTAGATCTGCGCGCGCCGCGTGTCGAGCTGGTCGATCATCGCCCGCACCTGGCGGTACACCGGCTCGGGGGCGGTGATGATCAGGGAATTGGTCGCCGGGTCGGCCTGGATGTAGCCGCCGGCGGTCGGCTGGGCCGCCGCGGTGATCGGCGCGGTGGCCTGCGCCGAGCCGGCGAAGCCGGCCGTGGGCGCCTGCGGGGCGCCGGCCACGGGCTGCGCCGTCGTGCCCAGTGTCGGCGTGGCCGCTGCCGCCGACGTGCTGCCCGTCGAGGGCGGGAAGGCGGCGCGCAGCACCGTGGCCAGCCGGGCGGCGTCGGCATTCTTCAGGTGCACCACCCACATGCCCCCGAAGGCCGTGGCCGCGCTGGGCTTGTCGAGCTTGTCGATCAGCGCCAGCACTTCGGCCAGGCGGGCCGCGTTCGGTGCACGCACCATCAGCGCGTTGCTGCGCGGCTCGGCAAGCACCGTCACCTGGCCGGCGGCCACGATGCCGGGCACCGCGGCGCCGCTGCCGCTGACCAGCCGCTGCACCAGCTGCGCGAGGTCGGAGGCCACCGAGTGCTTCAGCGTCACGATCTCGATGCCGGTGGAGGCCGGCTGGTCGAGTGCCGCGATGATGCGGCCTATGCGCTGCAGGTTCTCGGCGTAGTCGGTGATCACCAGCGTGCCGCTGGCCGGGTTGGCATTGATGGTGTTGTTGGCGCTGATCAGCGGCCGCAGCACCGCCACCAGGTTGTTCGGGTTCTCGTAGCGCAGCGGAAAGATCTGCGTGATGACCTGGTCACCCTTGACCGCCACCTCGCCGATCGACACGGTGCTGGTCTGCAGCTTGGCGTCGGCCTCCGGCACCACCTTGAGCAGGCCGCCGTTGTCCACCACCGCGAAGCCCAGGCCGCGCAGCGCCGACAGGTAGGACTGGTAGGCCTGCGCCACGCTCTGCGGCTGCTCGCTGTAGACCGTCATCGTGCCCTTGACCCGAGGATCGACGGCGATCTGGCGCTCGATCATCGCCGCGAAGGCACGGGTCACGGCCTCGATGTCGGCGTTGACGAAATTGACCGTCACCGGCGCCCTGGCGCGCGCCGTCGGCTTGGGGGCCTGCGCCTGCAGCGGGGGCAGCGGCCCGGTCAGCAGCGCGGCGACGGCGGCGGCCTGCGCGCCGGCCCGCAGGGCGCGCAGCGATGGGGTGGGTCGTGCGGTCCTCATGCTCATCCGATCGAAATGATGGACAGCGCCCCCTGGCGCCGGCCGATGATGTTCAGCAGATTGTTCAGCATCGGCTCCGCGCCCTCCGCGGCCCGGGCATCGCCCCGGAACTGCAGGCGGCTGCCGTCGAAGCGGCCGCTGCCCTGCAGTTGCAGACGCCCTTCGCGGGTGCTCAGCTCGAGGCGGGCGACACCCGCCGCCGTCCCCTCCGGCAGGATGCCGAGCCGGTAGCTGCCCAGCGTGTCCAGCGGCGAGACGCGCGACGAGATGCCTTGCAGATCCACATCCACGCGGCCGTCCAGGCGCAGCTGCCCCTGCGTCGACTCGAGCCGCAGCCCGGGGCTGCCGATGCCCACCGTGCCGGCCAGCTGCAAGGTGTTCCAGGGCGTGCCCAGCCCGGCCAGCCAGGCGGCCGGCCACTGGACCAGGACTTGAGGCGAGCCTTGCAGGCGCAAGGTCCAGCGCCGCCAGCCGGGGTGCAGGTGCAGGCGCACCGCCTGCGTCATGCAGCAGGCCTGCTGCACGCGCAGCTCGACGCCCGGGCCGCCGCTCAAGCGCGGCCTCAGCTTCCAATGCACGCGACCCGGCAGCGCCGCGGCGTCCCGGCTGTCGGGGCCGCCGGTGAGCACCGGCACCGCGTTGCCGGTCCACACCGTGCCGCGGGCGTCGGCCAGCAGCAGGCGTTCACCGCTGGCCTGGGCCAGCGCGCCGGCCAGCCAGCTGGCGGGCGCGAAGACCACCCCGCCGGCCAGCAGGCCGCACAGGGCGCCGGCGAGCGCCCAGGTCGACGCACGGGGGGGGCGCCTCATGACGGGTTGGGCAGGAGCACCACGATGCTGCCGCTGTAGGTGTCGCCCTGGCGGGTCAGCGTGGCCTCGACCGGCCGCGCCCGGGCGCCGCTGCGGGCCTCCGCCAGCCAGCCGCGCAGCTGGCTGGTGCTGGCCCCCTGCAGGGTCAGCACGGCGCGGTCGGCCTGGCGTTGCAGTCGGCCCTGCGCGCCCAGGCGCGCGGTGGCGGCGTCCAGCGCGGCGGCGGCCTGGGCCGGCGCGACCTTCTGTGCCGAGCGCAGGCCGCGGGCCTCGTCGGCGAGCCTCTGCATGGCCTGCCACTGCTCGTCCAGCCGCGCCTGCCGGGCCGGCGTGTCGCGCAGCGTGCGCCAGGCCGGCTGCACGCCCGCCAGGTACACCGCGGTGGCCAGCAGCAGCAGCAGCGCCAGCCCGAGCAGCCGGCGCTCACGCACGGCGAGCTCCTGCCAGCGCCGCCGCAGTCCGGCCGTGGCGTCGTCCAGCGCGCGCGTTGCGCGGCCGGCGGGCGCGGTGCCGCTCACTTCGATGCTCCCGGCGCCGGGGCGGGCGCCTGCGACAAGGGCATGATGTGGAGCCGGCCTTCGCTCAGCTCTGCACCCAGCCCGGCCGGTCGCAGCCGCTCGCGCGCCGCGGCGAGCTGCTCCGGCCGCCAGCCGGCGGCGGCCAGCGACAGCCGCTGGCCTTCGAAGCGCAGGCTGGCCACCGGGGCCTGGCCTTGCGGCCATATGGCGGCTGCGGCACCGAGCAGGGATTCGAAGTCCGCCTCCCCGGGCCGTCCGGCGTCCACGCGAAGTCGTTCGGTCTCGCGCTGCATCTGCGCCGGCGCGTCCAGGACGGCGCGCACCTGGGGGTGCGTGGTCTGCAGCAGCCGGGTCATCTCCTGCCGTCGCTCCACGAGCTGGCGCTCGAGCCGCCAGGCATAGGCGTTGAGGCCTGCCAGCTGCACCAGCGCCAGCGCAGCCAGACCCCAGCGCACCGGGCGCCAGGCGGGGCTGCGCAGGCGGCGCCAGGCTTCGCGCAGCGCCAGCGTGCCACGGTGACGGGCCTGCAGGTCGAACTGGCGAAGGTTCCAGGGCCCGCGGGCGGCCGCCAGCGCGCGCTCGGCATCGGTTCGCACGGCGACGCTGCCCTGCCCGCCCAGCCAGCGTTCGGCGCTTGCCGCCACGGCCGGGTGGGCCGTCCAGCGCACGGCCGCCGGCAGACCGGCAAGGCGCTGCCGCGCCAGGCTGCCTTCGGCGCTCAGGCAGGCCACGCCGCTGGCGTCACTGAGCACCAGCCGAGGGGCGTCCTCGCGTCCCGGCGGGCCGGGCAGGAAGTGGCCGCTGACGGGCTCGTCGCGCTCGGCCGGCGTGCTTGCCGGCACCACGCGCTCGAGCGGCACGCCAGCGCGCTCGAGGTCGGCCACCAGGGCCGACAGCCAGCCGCGATCGGTGGCGGCCACCCAGCCGGTCTGGCCGGCCGACAGCGACGGCGCGAGGGCGAAGTGCTGGTCCTCGACTTCGCCCAGCACCTGCTCTTCCAGGGCGCCGCACAGGGCGTCGCGCAGGCGGGCGGCCGGCGCGCGCGGAACGCTCGCCCGATGCCAGGCGATGTCGCTGTCGTGCAGCACGGCCACCACGCTGTCGGCGCGCGGCAGCGAGGCCACCGGGCTGCGCCCCTGCGCCGAGGGCAGACGGCCGTCGGCGCTGGCCACCCAGCTGTACTCGGCTGGCGGCGGTGCGGCGTCGGCGCGCGGGCGGGCATCGATCAACAGGGCGAGCACGGACATGGCGTGAGGCTACATGGGCAATGTGTCTGCATGTCGTGGCCTGTGTCCGCCCACCGGGGGCCGATGCCAGGCCGACACCGCGCGGCATTGTCGCTGCTGGGGCCACGTCATCGGCCGGCCTGCGGCAAGGGGCTCAGGGTCTCGCGCTGCAGCGTGACCACCTCGTTGCCGCGGCGCTCGACCAGCGAGCGCTGCTCCAGCACGCGGTCTTCCAGGCGCAGCCGGCCCTGCACCTCGAAGTGGCGGGAGCCGACCGCGGCACGCTTGTCGTCGAGCTTGACGCCCTCGGGCAGCAGGGCCTTGACCTCGTCGGCATTTCGCAGGGGTCCGCGCTGGCGCGCCTGCACGATGCGCTCGGCGCTGCCCAGGTCTATGCCGTCGATGGCGGCCAGCACGACCTCGCGCGCGGCGGTGTTGAGATTGACCGGCGTGGCCGTCGGCAGCAGCACCACGAAGGGCTGCAGCCTCGCCAGCGCTTCCCCGTCCAGCCCCAGCCAGCGCAGGTCGGCGACGCGCCGGGGGGCGAGCGGCGTGCTTTCGTCGGCGTCGCCGACCAGCGCGGCGCGCAGGCCGTCGATCAGCTGGTCGGCGACGACGGCCTCGAGGCCGATGGCGTCGGCCAGGCGCTTGAAGGCCGCGGCCTCCAGCGGTGCCGGCTTGCCGTCGCTGCCGACCAGGTTGCGCAGGTTGTAGCGCGACTGCGCGTCGACGATCGCGCCGGACAGGAAGGCTTCGGGACCGTCGTCGCTGTCGGCCTGGCGGTCGGAGGCCAGGAAGGTCGACAGCCGGGCCTCGGCCAGCGGCACCGCCCAGGGTTCACCGAGGTGGTCGACGCTGCCCGAGCCGCGAGCATCCTCGCGCAGGATCAGCCGCGCCCAGTCCAGGGCGCCGTCGAGGATCCAGGCCGCCTGCGTGCGGGCGCGCTCGGCGGCTTCGACCTCGATGGCGCGCTGCTGGTGCCAGGTCATGGCGGCGGCCAGGGTGGCCACCAGCGTCAGCACCAGCATGGCCAGCAGCAGGGCGGCGCCGCGCTGCCGGCGCAACGGTCGGGGCATGGGTTCGCCCCGCCGCGGGCCGCGCCCGCCGGCCCTTCGGGCCCGGCCGCGTTCACTGGCCATGGGGGCCGAGCGCGATGTCGCGCGTGAGCGTCTGGCCGTCGAGGTCGACCACCAGCCTGACCCCCGAAGGAAGCTGTTCCTTCGACGCGGCGGCAGAACTGACCGCTTCCGCCGAGGGCGCCACCACATCCCCGGTGGACTGCGCGTTGGTCCAGGCGTTGCCGCGGAAGTAGTAGACCTGCCAGCCGCGCACCGGCTCCAGCAGCGTCAGCAGCCCCGGAGTGCCTTCGCCGAGCTGCTGGCTGCGCAACCAGGCCTGCTGCAGTTCGGCCTGGCGGGTCAGCACGGGCGAGCTCCAGCGCTGCCAGCGCGTGTCCTCGAGCGTCCAGGCCACCAGGCGCACGCCGTCCTCGCTGCGCCGCACCAGCCTCAGCGTGCGGCCGTCGAAGGCGAGCGCCGGTGTCGAGTCGTCGTCGTGCAGCGAGCGCAGGTCCTGCTCCCACTGCGTGAGCAGGGTCGCCAGGCGCTGGGTGCGGTCGACACTTTCGCGGCTGTGGTCCCGGGATCGCACCACGCCGTCCAGGCCGCGCCAGGCCAGGCCGGCCAGCACGGCCATCACCAGCAGTGCGACCAGCACCTCGACCAGCGTGAAACCCGAGGCGAGGCCGGCGCGGCGGCCCGTGAGGGTACTCATCGGCTGGCCATCTCCGCCGCCCGGTCACCCGCGGGTCAGCACCGCGGACAAGGTGACCAGCACCCGCCCTTCGAGGTCGCTGACCACGGCGTCGACGCGCCTGAAGGCGGGATTGGGCGTGGCCCGTGTGCGCAGCCGCCCGGCATAGCGTCGACCGAGCTGCTCGCAGGCGAACTCGGTTTCGCCGACGTCGGGCAGCGTGCGCGCCAGGCGCAACTGCGTCAGCTGGTTGTCGGCGCACCACTGCGCCTGCAGCACCTGCTGCAGGCGGTCGGCGTTGTCGGTCAGGGCGGCGGCGGCTCGAAGTCCGGCGGTCAGGGCGACGGCCGTGATGGCCAGCGCCACCATCACCTCGATCAGCGTGAAGCCGCGGGCGCCGACGCCGGCGTTTCCTGGTGCGGCCCCTCTGGCCCGCGCGTTCACTGGGGACAGCTTGCCCCCAAGGGGCTCCGGTCTGAGCGCTTGGAAGCGGCCCGGCGCGCTCATGGCGAGTCCGCCGGGTCGAGGGCGAACGCCGCCAGGCCGTCGGTGGCCAGGGTCAGCCGCTGTTCGCCCAGCTGCAGGCGCACCCGCTGGGGCGCCAGGATGGCGTCCGGGCCGAGGACCAGCGCATCGCTTCCGACCACCTGGGCGACGACATGTTCGTCGAGCCAGCGCTCGGGCAGTTGCCGCGCCGCCGGCAAGCCGACGAAGCGGAACTGCCGCTCGCCGCCGTCGGACGCCGGCAGCCAGCGCACGGGCAGGCCCGACGCCCGCGCCTCGGCGCGGGCCGTCTCGAGCAAGGTGGCCAGGCGAACCGCGTCGCGCTCCAGCCGGTCGGCCTCGCCGTCGCGCATCGCCAGCGAGACCAGGGCCACCGCGACGGCGATCAGCGCGACCACGACCATCAGCTCGATGAGCGTGAAACCACCGCCTGCGCGAAGCTCCCGGTGGCGGCCGCAAGCCGCGGTCGCCACGCCCGCGTGGCGAGGCAGGCTACTGCCAGGATCCGATGTCCGCATCCTTGCCTTCGCCTCCGGCCTGGCCGTCGGCCCCGAAGCTGAAGACGTCGATGTCGCCCTTGAGGCCCGGGTTCAGGTACTGGTAGGGCCGGCCCCAGGGGTCGGACGGCAGCTTCTCCAGGTAGGCCCTCCAGTTCGGCGGCACGACACCGGTGGTCGGCTTCCTGATCAGTGCGTCCAGGCCCTGCTCGGCGCTCGGGAACCGCTGCTGGTCGAGCTTGTAGAGCTTGAGCGCCTGCATCAGGTTGTTGACGTCGGTGCGCGCGGCGGTGGCCCTCGCGTCGTCGGTGCGGTCCAGCACGTTGGGCACGATCAGGGCCGCCAGCACGCCGATGATCACCAGCACCACCATCAGCTCGATCAGCGTGAAGCCGCCGGTGCGTCGGGCGCGACCGGGCCAGGGCATGGGCATCGAGGTGGTCATGTGCGGGTGGGACGCTTCGCGCGAGCGGTGTCCTGGAGGCTGCAAGGGGGGGTCCCGGGTGCGGCAAGGCGGTGGCGCCAGGGCGGTCGATGATAATCGCCGCATGCTCCTGCGCTCGATCGCCTTCGTGGTCTGGGTCGCCGTGGCGGCCAGTGCCGTCTTCTGGGCCAGCCACCTGTTCGCGCGCCCGCGGTCGGCGCCTGCGCAGACCGTCGTGGCCGCGCCGTCGACGGCGCTGCGGGGCGACCTGGTGCGCTTGTTCGGTCCCGACCCGGTGCGGCAGGAGGCCGCCGCGGCCGAAGAGCCCGATGTCGGCGATCGATTCCAGCTGATCGGTGTGGTGGCGCCCCGCGGCGGCGGCCGGCAGGGCGTGGCGCTGATCGCGGTCGATGGCCTGGCACCACGGGCGGTCCGGGTCGGCGCCGTCGTCGACGGGGATCTCGTGCTGCGCAAGGTCGAGCCGCGTGCCGCCGAGGTCGGCCCGCGTGATGGCGGCAGCGCCACCCGGCTCGAGCTGCCTGCCTTGCCGCCCCCGGCCACCGGGTCCTTGCCGGCCGCCGCGGCGCCGGTGAAGCCTGTGCAGCCGGGTCGGCCGCCCGCCCGGCCGCAGGTGACCACGCCGGCGGCCATGCCGTTGCCGGGTGCGCCTTTCGTCCGGCCGCCGGCGCCCGGGGCAGCGGCGCCCGCGATGGTGGCGCCGACCATGGCGCCGTTCAGGGCACCCGAGATGCCGACACCGCAGCCGCAGCCGCGCGCTTTGCCGCAGGCAGCACCCGCTGCGGCGCCGGCTGGCACGGACGCTGCCGAAGAAGGCCAGGGCCCCGTCACCCGTTGAAGCACCAGCCGTACCGATGTCCACGCCGCCCAACCCCGCGACCGCCGGCAGGGCCAAGGCCGGCCCCGGCACCGCCAGCAGTGCCGCCAGCCTGATCGAAGGCCTGGCCAACGAGCTTGCGGCGCACGTGCCGTTCAGCCACATGGCAGCGGCCCATGTGCAGCAGTTCGTGGCGGCGGCGCGGCAGACCTACTACGCGCCGGGGGAGGTCCTGCTGCAGCCCAGGGACGGGCCGGTGCACCGCCTGCTGTGCGTGCGCCGCGGCTCGGTCAGCGGGCGCAATGGCCTGGCCGAAGGCGCGGCGGCCGATTTCCACTTCGAGGCCGGAGACCTGTTCCCGGTCGGCGCGGTGTTTGGCGAGCGGCCCGTGACCGCGATCTATGAGGCGGTCGAGGACACCTTCTGCCTGGAAGTGGACGCCGAGGTCGTGCGGCGCCTGTCCGCGCTGAGCCCGCCTTGGGCCGATTTCCTCGGCCGGCGCCTGCAGCGGCTGCTGGAGATCTCCGAGCGTGCGCTGCGGGCGGTGCAGTCTTCGCAGACGCTGGCCGAGACGTCGCTCGAGGCGCCGCTGTCGTCGCTGCCGCGCAAGGCGCCACTGGCCTGCTCGCCCGCGACGCCGCTGCGGCAGGCGCTCGAGTTGATGCAGAAGAAGCGCGTCGGCTCCATCCTGGTGCTGGCCGAAGACCGGTCGGCGCTCGGCATCCTGACCCGGCACGACGTGCTGGACCGCGTGGCCCTGGGAAGACCCCCGCACGACGCGACCATTGCGGATGTGATGACGACGCCTGTGCGCACGCTCGACATCGAGTCCAGCGTGCAGGAGGCGGCGCTGGTGATGTCGGGGCAGGGCATCCGCCACCTGCCGCTGACCGAGGGCGGCAAGGTCGTCAGCGTGGTCTCGGAGCGCGACCTGTTCGCGCTGCAGCGGCTGTCGCTGCACCATGTGGGCGGTGCGATCCGGGCCTGCACCGACCCGGCGGCGCTGCCCGCGGCAGCCGCCGGCATCCGCCGCTTTGCCCGCCAGCTGGTCAGCCATGGCGTTTCGGCGCGTTCGCTGACGCGCATCGTCAGCCACCTGAACGACCTGCTGGTGGAGCGGCTGGTGACGCTGGTCGCGGAGCACCAGGGCCTGGATCTGTCACGTGCGTGCTGGCTGGGCTTCGGGTCCGAGGGCCGGCTCGAGCAGACCATCGCCACCGACCAGGACAACGGCATCGTCTTCGAGGCCGGCCCCGACCTGCAGGCCGACCGCGACCGCTGGCTGGCGCTGGCCGACGAGGTCAACCGCGGGCTGGACGCCTGCGGCTACCCGCTGTGCAAGGGCAACGTGATGGCACGCAACCCGGCTTGCTGCCTGAGCGTCGACGAGTGGTGCGCGAAGTTCGACGACTGGATCGAGCGCGGTGCGCCGGAAGACCTGCTCAATGCCAGCATCTACTTCGACCTGCGGGCGCTGGCGGGCCAGGAAGCACTGGCGGCCCCGCTGCGCGAGCGCGTGACCACGCAGGCGTCGCGCTGGCCGCGCTTTCTCCGCCAGCTGGCCGAGAACGCGCTGCGCCACGGGCCTTCGCTGAACTGGCGCGGCGCGCTGGACCCGACAACCGATGACAGTGGCGAGTGGATAGACCTCAAGCTCGGCGGCACGGCGGTCTTCGTGGACGCGGCGCGCATCTTCGCGCTCGCCCAGGGTGTCGCCGTCACCGGAACAAGGGCCCGCCTGGAGGCCGTGGCGCCGGCGATGAAGGTGCCCGACGACGAGGCCGCGAGCTGGGTCCATGCCTTCGAGCTGCTGCAGACGCTTCGCCTGCGGGTGCAGATGGAGCGGCCCGACGACAGGCTGGAGAACGCCAATCGTGTCGACCCGCGCCAGCTCGACCCGATCGACCGCCGCATGCTCAAGGAGGCGCTGCATGTCGCGCGCGCGCTGCAGCAGCGTCTCGAGCTGGACTACCTGCGGTGAGCTGGCGCTGGCCCTGGCAGCGCGAGCGCGGCCCGGAAGCCCGCTGGGTGGTGGTCGATGTCGAGGCGACCGGCCTCGATGCCTCCAGCGACCATCTGCTCGCCATCGCGGCTGTGGCCGCCCGGCCGGGCGGGCACGGTCTGGAGATCTCGGTGGCCGACAGCTTCGAGGTCGTGCTCGAGCATGGCGGGCCGGTGGACAAGGCCAACATCCTGGTGCACGGCATCGGCATCGGCGCCCAGCGCCAGGGCGCCGACCCGGCCTCCGCCTTGCGCGACTTCCTGGCCTGGGTCGATACGGCGCCACTGGTCGGCTTCCATGTGGCCTTCGACCGCCAGATGATCGAGCGCGCGCACCGCAGCCTGCTCGGCACGCGGTTGAACCATCGCTGGCTCGATGTCGGTCACCTGGCTGCCGCGCTGCAGCCCGAAGTCAAGGCGCGCGCGCTCGACGACTGGCTCGCGCATTGGCGCATTCCCTGCCTGCGGCGCCACCAGGCCGCGGCCGACGCCCTGGCCACGGCTGAACTGCTGCAATGCCTGTGGCCGCGCGTGCTTGCCGAAGCCGGTGCTGACTTCAGCGCCATCGAGTCGCTGGCCGATCGCCACCGCTGGGTGCCCAGGGCGGGTTAGCCCGACTCGATCAGTACATGGGCGGGCCGCCGAACCCGTGGTGAGGGTCGTTGTAGGTCGACACGAACTCCTGGTCGAACTCCGGGGCGGCCGGCGGATCGGCGGTGTCCGGCTCGTCGTCGCCCAGGGGCGCTGACAGCAAGGCGGCCGCGGCGCGCAGCGTCGGCCAGGTCAGCACCGCGCCGGTGCCGTCGACCTGGTCAAGGCCGAAGTCCACCAGTGGCGAGGCCCGGAACAGCTTGGTTGCCTGGTCCAGGCCCTGGTGCGTGTGGCTGCGGCAGAAGATGCAGTAGTCGGTCACCGGTGGTGCGATGCGCGAGGCGATCATCAGTGCCGCGCAGGCCGCCATGCCGTCGATCAGCAGCAGGTGGCGGCGGCCGGCCGCCATCAGCATCACGCCGACCATCACCGCGATCTCGAAGCCACCCAGGGCGGCGAGCACCTCGATCGGGTCGATCACCGCCCGGTGCCTGGCCTGGGCGCCGCGCACGATCTTCATCGCCAGGGCCAGCTCCTCCTTGGAGGTCTGCGGCCCGGCCAGCAGCAGGTCGCGGATCGGGCAATCAGTGAGCTTGGACAACACCATGGCCGCGCTCTCGTGGCCGCCGACGCCGATGCCGGCGAGCAGCGTGGCATTGCCGCGCAGCTTGTTGCCGAGCTCCATGCCGGCGCGCATCGCGGCATGAGCCTGTTCAACCGACATTGCCGAGGTGACGCGCGAGTTGCGGGTGCCGTAGGCGATCTTGCGGGCCAGCAGCCGGTCATGGGCGGGCAGGTTCTCGGCCACGCCGCAGTCGATGATGGCCAGTTCGACCGACTCGTTGCGTGCGAACACCGAAAGCGGCAGCAGTCCGTCCAGCAGCTGGCGAACAAGCTCCTGCGTGTGCTGGCCTTCGGGCACCTCGATGCCGTCGACCGCGATGCCGTGGTCGGCGGCGAACAGCAGCAGCTGCGGATCCTGGAAGCGCGGTCGCAGCGTTCCCTGCATCAGCCCGATGCGCATCGCCACCGCCTCGAGCAGGCCCAGCTGCATGCCGTGCGGGCAGCGCCTGGCCAGGCGCTCGGCCAGAGCCTTCTCCAGCGCCGGGTGCGACGTGGGCGAGACCAGCGAACGGTTGGTCGACATGGCGGCGAAGTGTATCGGCCGCCTCAGCGCAGGAACAGGCGGTAGACGGGGTTGGCCGTTTCCTCCACGCAGGGGTAGGCGAGCGAGCACAGGAAGGCGTCGAATGCCGCCTGGTCGCCCGCAGGAACCTGCATGCCGACCAGGATGCGACCGTAATCGGCACCCTGGTTGCGGTAGTGGAAGAGGCTGATGTTCCAGCTCGGATCCATCGCCGCCAGGAAGCGCATCAGCGCGCCTGGCCGTTCGGGAAACACGAAGCGGAACAGTCGCTCGTCACGCGCCAGTTCGGAATGGCCGCCGACCATGTGCCGCACATGTTCCTTGGCCAGCTCGTCGTCGGTCAGGTCCACGGTCGGGAAACCGTGGCGCACGAAGTTGCGCGCGATGCGGTCCGCCTCGTCGCGGCGCGCGATCGCCAGGCCGACGAAGACATGGGCGACCCGCTGGTCGGAGATGCGGTAGTTGAACTCGGTCACGGCGCGTGGCCCGACCAGCTCGCAGAAGCGCCTGAACGAGCCACGCTCCTCGGGGATGGTGACGGCGAACAGGGCCTCGCGCTGCTCGCCGAATTCGGCCCGCTCGGCGACGAAGCGCAGGCGGTCGAAGTTCATGTTCGCACCGCAGGTCACGGCCACCAGGGTCTGGCCCCTGATGCGGTACTGGTGCACGTACTGCTTGATCGCCGCCACCCCGAGCGCGCCCGCCGGCTCGAGCACGCTGCGCGTGTCCAGGAACACATCCTTGATCGCGGCGCAGACGGCGTCGGTGTCGACCAGCACGAAGTCGTCCACCAGCTCGCGGGTCACACGCAGGGTCTCCCGGCCCACCTGCTTGACTGCGGTGCCGTCGGAGAACAGGCCGACATCGGCCAGCTGCACCCGCCGACGGCTGCGCACGGAACGCACCATGGCGTCGGAGTCGACGGTCTGCACCCCGATCACACGGACCTCCGGGCGCACCGCCTTGATGTAGGCGGCGACGCCGGAAACCAGGCCGCCGCCACCGATGGCGACGAAGACTGCGTCCAGCGGCCCCTGGTGCTGGCGCAGGATCTCCATCGCCACCGTGCCCTGGCCGGCGATCACGTCGGGGTCGTCGAAGGGGTGCACGAAAGCCAGTCCACGCTGCTGCTCGACCTGCAGCGCATGCTGGTAGGCGTCGGAGTAGCTGTCGCCCTGAAGCACCACCTCGCCGCCCAGGGCCTGCACGGCGTCGACCTTCAGCTTGGGCGTCGTCACCGGCATCACGACGACCGCCTGCGTGCCCAGCCGCCGCGCGGCCAGCGCGACGCCCTGCGCGTGGTTGCCGGCCGACGCGCAGACGACCCCGCGTGCCAGCACTTCAGGCGGCAGGTGCACCATCTTGTTGAAGGCGCCGCGCAGCTTGAAGCTGAACACTGGCTGCTGATCCTCGCGCTTGAGGAGCACATGGTTGCCCAGTCGCCGCGACAGGCTGCGCGCCGGCTCGAGCGCGGACTCGACCGCCACGTCGTAGACGCGCGCGGTCAGGATGCGCTTGAGGTAGTGGGCCGCGGTGCGGGCGGCCCGGGGTGACAGCACCCTGGCCGCCGGTGGGGCCAGGTGAGGCGCCCGGGCGGGTGGCGCCGGCTCTGAGGGCTCGGCACCGGCGGTCTTGGGCATGCGCGCTCTTCGGGGCGGTGGAGGCAGGGGGCCGCGATGATATCGCCGGGGGGCCTGCCCAAGAAAAAGGCCCGGGGCCTTGCGGTCCCGGGCCGAATCCACCAATGGAGGAGGTGGAGGAGACAACCAGTACCGGGGAGCGGGTTCCAGCAAGAGTCCTGCGCTGGAACCGGGACCGCCGATGAGTGGCCAGTCTACCATCGCCATGCTGCGCTGCAATACCGCCAACGACCTTCGAGCTAGGGAGGGCTCTCCAGAGCCCGCCCAGCCCGAAAATGCGGGCCTGCACCACCCTGCACCACCCCCGACCGCCCCTGCGAGGAGCACGAGCAATGGAATGCACGATCGACTGGATGCCGGCATCCGGCATGGCCTTTCTGGCCGAAACCGGCAGCGGTCATCTTCTGACGATGGACGGTGCCCCCGATGGTGGAGGGCGCGACCTGGCTCCCCGGCCCATGGAGACGGTGCTCGCCGGCACGGGAGGCTGCACGGCCTACGACGTGGTGCTGATCCTCAAGCGCGGTCGTCACGATGTGCGTGGCTGCCGGGTTCGGCTGCAGGCCGAGCGCGCTGCCGAGGACCCCAAGGTGTTCACGCGCATCCACATGCACTTCGTGGTCAGCGGGCGCGCCATTCCCGCGGCTGCCGTGGCCAGGGCGGTCGAGCTGTCGCACGAGCGCTACTGCTCGGCCAGCATCATGCTGGGCAAGACGGCCGAGATCACCACCAGCCACGAGCTTGTCGAGGTGGCCTGATCCCGCTCTCCCGCGGGGGGGGGCGGCGACTCGGGCCTTGGCAGCGCCGCATCGCCGGTGAGCCTGGCCAGATGAGATCGGGTCAGATCCGGTGCGCGGTCGAGGTCATGACCTTGGCCGCCGCCCGCATCAGCCAGCGCGCCGGAGCCGGCAAGGGAGCGGCGCCGCCAGCCTGCGCCTGCTCGCCGTGCCGGCGTTCGTCCGCCTGCATCTGTGCCACGATGGCGCGCGAACGCACATCGGCGGCCGGCAGGCGGTCCAGGTGGCGGGCCAGGTGCGCCTCGACCTGCCGTTCGGTCTCGACGACGAAGCCGAGGCTGGCGCGGTCGCCGAGACGCCCGGCAAGCAAACCGACGCCGAAGGCACCCGCGTACCACAAGGGGTTCAGCAGGCTGGGGCGGTCCCCCAGCTCCTGCAGGCGGCGCTCGGTCCAGGCCAGATGGTCCTGTTCCTCGCGCGCCGCCGCCCGGAACTGCTCGCGCAGCGCGTCATCACGGGTGGACAGCGCCTGCGCCTGGTACAGGGCCTGCGCGCAGACCTCGCCGACATGGTTGACGCGCATCAAGGCGCCGGCCAGCCTGCGTTCGGGCTCGGCCAGCGTTGCCTCCGACGCGCCGGGGCTTTCGCCCGGGCACCGACGCCCCGCATGCGCGCCGCCAGACAAGGTGCGCAAGGCTTGGTCGGCGCTGGAAAGCCAGCGGTCCAGGGTTTCCATGGGGGTGCCAGCATAGCGGCGGTCTGCAGGCGTCGGTCGTGCCGGGGATCTCGTTGTGTCGAGACAACAACCGGCGGCGATTTCACCCCCTTGCCTTTGCAAGCGGCGGGGGGTCTGGTGAAATGCGGGCAACTTCCGCTGAGGAGGTTGGCCTGATCAGCCCCTCGCCGGGTGAATCCCTCGATCGGGACCTCTTGTTCAACCTAGGAGATCGCTGCAATGAAAAAATCTCTGCTCGCCCTCGCCGCGCTGACCGCTTTCGCGGGCGCCGCGTCGGCCCAGTCGTCGGTCACCCTGTTCGGCATCGTCGACCTCAACCTGCGCAATCAGGACAACGGTTCCGCCGGCTCGCGCAAGTCCATGAGCCAGGACGGCATCGCCAGTTCGCGCCTGGGTTTCCGCGGTGTGGAAGACATCGGTGGCGGCATGAAGGCCGGTTTCTGGCTTGAGGGCGCGATCAACCCCGACACCGGCACGCCTGGTGGCCAGACCTGGCAGCGCCGTTCGACGCTGAGCCTGATGAGCGGCGTGCATGAGCTGCGCCTGGGCCGCGACTATGCCCCGACCTTCTGGAACCACACCGCTTACGACGTGTTCGGCACCAATGGTGTGGGCGCGTCCAGCAATGCCTGGTCCAACCTCGGTTCTGGCGCCACCACTCAGATTCGGGTCAACAACAGCGTCGCCTACCACCTGAACGCCGGTGGCCTGTGGGTCTGGCTGATGGCGTCGGCCGGCGAAGCCGTGGTGGGCAACAAGTACATGGGTGGTCGCGTCAACTACGCCGCCGGCCCCTTGTCCGTGGGCTTTGCCTACGGCAAGACCGACATCGGCGCCTCGCCCGACTTCAAGGAGTGGAACGCCGCCGCGTCGTTCAACGCCGGCTTCGCCACCCTGTTCCTGCAGTACAGCAAGAACGACTGGGGCGCTGCCGACCAGAAGCAGTTCCACCTGGGCGCGCGCGTCCCGATGGGCAATGCGGCGCTGAAGGCGTCGTTCAACAAGTGGGACGGCAACACCGCCAACCGCGACGCCAAGCAGTTCGCCCTCGGCCTGGACTACAACCTGTCCAAGCGCACCGCGCTGTACACGACCTACTCGCGTCTGGACAACGGCGGTTCGACCACCGGTGGCGCGACCTTCGTGACCTCGGGCAGCGGCCCCGCTGGCATCAAGGGTGGCGAGAACTCCACCGGCTACGAGTTCGGCATCCGCCACTCGTTCTGATCGAGGATGGGGGCGGCACTGCGGTGCCGCGTCCACCGATCGGTCGCGTGAAGCCGCCCTCGGGCGGCTTCTCTCGTTTTGCGCGCGCACCGTTGCCATCGTCTCCATGCGACTTGCCCCGCCGCCCATGAACCGGAGGCGTCGACCGGGCCTCGCCCTGTCCCTGGCGGCGCTGGTGCTGGGCGCCTGCGCCAGCGGCTTGGCACCTCCCGAGGCGCAGAACTTCGGCGACCCCACGCAGGAGTGGCAGCCGGTCAGCATTCCGGGCAAGCAGCCGACGAAGTACCGCTGGGTGACCGACGACGGCAAGCCGGTCATCGAAGCCTACGCCGAGCGCTCCGCCAGCATGTGGCGCAAGCGTCTGCAGGTCCCCTCGCACCGGGTCGGCGAGACGGCGTTCTCCTGGCGAATAGAGCGACCGATCGCCGGGGCAAGCGTGGCAGAGGCCGAGCGTGAGGATGCGCCTGCCCGTGTGCTGTTCGCCTTCAGCGGCGACATCAGGCGCCTGCCGCATCGTACGCGTCTGATGTTCGACCTGGCGGAGGCCCTGACCGGCGAGGTGCCCCCGTATGCGACCTTGATGTATGTCTGGGACTCGGCGCCGGAAGGCAGCCTCATCCACAACCCGCGCAGCGACCGCATCCGCAAGATCGTGCTCGACTCGGGCGTGGCGCGCGCCGGTCAATGGCGCCATCACCGGCGCAACCTGCGGGAAGACTTCATCCGGGCGTTCGGCGAGGAACCCGGTGACCTGGTGGCCGTCGCGGTGATGACCGACGCCGACAACACGAAGTCGCTCGCCCGCGCCTGGTACGGCCCGATCAAGGTCGGGCCTTGACCTGCCCCGAGGGGCGGGTGCGCCAGGCAAGCGGTGTTTTCCCGTTTGCGCCGGGGCGGTGCATTGACCATCATGCGCGCTCGTCGAGCCGCCCAAGTCCTGGCGGTGCGTCAGCCGGGGGGCTTCTTTGGTTGCTCCCGCTGCGGCTGCCCGGGATTGCACGATGCTTGCCTTCATCCTCCGCCGCCTTGCCCAGGCCATCGTGGTCATGCTCTCGGTGGCCTTCATCGCCTTCATGCTGTTCCAGTATGTCGGCGACCCGGTGACCAGCCTGCTGGGCCAGGATGCCACGCTGGAGCAGCGCACACAGCTGCGCCGTGACCTGGGCCTGGATGCGCCGTTTCCGGTGCAGTTCTCACGCTTCGTGGGCAACGCCGTGCAGGGCGAGTTCGGGCTCAGCCTGCGGCAGGGGCGAAAAGTGTCGGCGCTGATCGCCGAGCGCTTTCCGGCCACGCTGGAGCTGGCCCTGCTGGCCGCACTCATCGCACTGGGGGTGGGCATCCCGGCGGGGGTGTACTCGGCCTTGCGACGCGGGCGTTTCGGCTCCCAGTTGACGATGACACTGTCACTGCTGGGCGTCTCGCTGCCGACCTTTCTGATCGGCATCCTGCTGATCCTGCTGTTCTCGGTGATGCTCAAGTGGCTGCCGAGTTTCGGCCGGGGCGATGTCGTCACGCTGGGCGCCTGGACCACCGGCTTCCTTACCGTCGATGGCTGGAAGCACCTGGTTCTGCCGGCCATCACCTTGTCGGTGTTCCAGCTGGCGCTGATCCTGCGCCTGGTGCGATCGGAGATGCTCGAGGTCCTGCGCACCGACTACATCAAGTTCGCCCGCGCGCGCGGCCTGCGGGACCAGGCGGTGTACTTCGGCCATGCGCTGAAGAACACGCTGGTGCCTGTGATCACGATCACCGGGCTGCAACTCGGCTCGCTGATCGCCTTTGCGATCATCACGGAGACCGTGTTCCAGTGGCCCGGCATGGGCTTCCTCTTCATCCAGGCGGTGCAGTTCGCCGACATCCCGGTGATGGCCGCCTACCTGTGCCTGATCGCGCTCATCTTCGTCATCGTCAACCTGATCGTCGACCTGCTGTACTTTGCCGTCGACCCGCGGCTGCGCATCGAGCGCGCCAGCGGGCACTAGCGGTGCCGGGCCGCATCACCATGGCTGTCACCCCCATTGCCCAAACCCCTGGCGCGCTCGCGCGCTTCCTCGACGGCGACGTCTGGTACAGCTTCCGTTCGTCGCCGACGGCCATCGTCGCCGCGGTGATCGCCTTCGTGTGCATCTTCTGCTCGGTGTTCGCGCCCTGGGTGGCGCCGCACAACCCTTTCGATCTCGCCACGCTGGACCTGTCCGACGCGCGGCTGCCGCCGGCCTGGGTCGATGGCGGCAAGGGCCAGTACTTGCTGGGCACCGACGACCAGGGCCGGGACATCCTCTCCGGCCTGATGTACGGCGCGCGCATCTCCTTGCTGGTAGGCTTTGCCTCGGTGCTGCTGTCTATGGTGGTCGGAGTCGGATTGGGGCTGCTGTCGGGCTTCGTCGGCGGCAGCGTCGACGCGTTCATCATGCGGGTGTGCGACGTCATGCTGTCGTTCCCGTCCATCCTGATCGCGCTGTTGATCGACGGCGTTGGCCGCGCGATCTTTCCCGATGCACACGAGACGCTGGCCTTCGGCGTGCTGATTTTCGCGATTGCGCTCACGGGCTGGGTGCACTACGCACGAATGGTGCGCGGCTCGACGCTGGTCGAGCGCCACAAGGAGTACGTCCAGGCCGCGCGCGTGATCGGGGTCTCGCCCTGGCGCATCATGGTGCGCCACGTGCTGCCCAATGTGCTGGGGCCGGTCCTGGTGCTGGCCACCATCCAGGTGGCGGCGGCCATTCTCACCGAAGCCACCCTGTCCTTCCTGGGCGTCGGCGTGCCGCCGACCTCGCCGTCGCTGGGTACGCTGATCCGCATCGGAAACGACTTCCTGTTCTCCGGGGAGTGGTGGATCACGATCTTCCCTGGCGCCATGCTGGTGCTGATCGCGCTTTCGGTGAACCTGCTGGGCGACTGGCTGCGCGACGCCCTCAACCCGAGGCTGAGATGAGCAATGCGCCCTTGCTGGAGGTCCGGCACCTGCGCGTCGAGTTCCCGACCCGCCGCGGCACCTTGCTGGCGCTGGACGACATCTCGTTTTCCATCGACCCGGGAGAGGTGCTGGGCGTGGTCGGCGAGTCCGGTGCGGGAAAGTCGCTGACCGGCGCGGCAATCATCGGGCTGCTGGAGCCGCCGGGCCGCATCGCCGGCGGCGAGATCCTGCTCGAAGGGCAGCGCATCGACAACCTGCCCTACGACCAGATGCGGGCGATCCGCGGTCGGCGCATCGGGGCCATCTTCCAGGATCCACTCACCTCCCTGAATCCGCTCTACACGGTAGGGCGGCAGTTGATCGAGACCATCCGCACCCATTTGCCCGTGGGCGAGCAGGACGCCCGTGCACGCGCCATTCGCCTGTTGCAGGAGACGGGCATCCCGGCCCCGGAGGCGCGCATCGACCAGTATCCCCACCAGTTCTCCGGCGGCATGCGGCAGCGCGTGGTGATCGCACTTGCACTGGCGGCGGAGCCGAAACTGATCGTCGCCGACGAGCCGACGACGGCGCTGGACGTGTCGATCCAGGCGCAGATCATTTCCCTGCTGCGCCGCCTGTGCAAGGAGCACGGCGCGGCGGTGATGCTGGTGACCCACGACATGGGCGTGATCGCCGAAACCTGCGACCGCGTGGCCGTGCTGTATGCCGGCCGCGTGGCCGAGATCGGTCCCGTGCGCAGCGTCATCCACCAGCCGCGCCACCCCTATACGTCAGGATTGATGGGCTCGATACCGGCCATGGACGAGGACCGCGAGCAACTGCTGCAGATCGATGGCGCGATGCCCAGGCTGCATGCCATCCCGCCGGGTTGTGCCTTCAACCCGCGTTGCCCGCAAGCCACCGATCGCTGCCGCCGCGAGCGGCCGGACCTGATGGATGCCGGGGCCACGCGGGCGGCCTGCTGGCAGGTGTCGGTGCCTGCGCCCGGCGCCTGAACGAACGAGGAAAGAGACATGGATCCCCTGGTCCAGGTGCGTGATCTCGAGAAGACCTTCGACGTGTCGGCACCCTGGCTGGAGAGGGTGGTCGAGCGCAAGCCGCGCCAGGTCGTGCACGCCGTCGACGGCGTGTCGTTCGAGATCGCGCGCGGCCGCACGCTGGCGCTGGTGGGCGAGTCGGGCTGTGGCAAGAGCACGGTCGCGCGCCTGCTGGTCGGCCTCTACAAGCCGACGCGCGGCCAGGTGCTGTTCGACGGCCAGGCGACCGACGGCAGCCAGGGCGCGGCCGGGTTGCGGCGCTTGCGGCGGCG